>ERZ779737.102-NODE-102-length-90118-cov-21.491878_pt1 | contig 90118 bp, 79 predicted proteins | sample MGYA00511889_ERZ779737 | MGnify/ENA primary metagenome ERZ779737 (study PRJEB29588, sample SAMEA2163575) | human gut metagenome | biome: human gut; feature: human-associated habitat; material: faeces | place: Denmark | collected 2008/2010 ...
AAACCTACCAGACCGGAAACATCAGAAATGTCGTGCTTCTGGGAAGCTCTAAATCTGGGAAAACCACCTTGTCGGAAGCTATGATGTTCGAAGGCAAAGTGATCGACCGCAGAGGTACCGTAGAAGCCAAGAACACCATCAGTGACAACACCGAAATCGAGCAGATCAACCAGCGCTCCATCTATTCGACTCCCCTCTACACGGAGTTCATGGACAACAAGCTGAACATCATGGATACTCCCGGTGCCGACGATTTCATCGGCGGAGTGATCTCCTCGTTCAAGGTATGCGATTCCGGTATCCTCTTAGTAAATGCACAGCAGGGAGTGGAAGTAGGTACTGAGATTTTCGGAAGGTACGCTGAAAATTATAAGAAGCCTCTCGTGGTGGCAGTGAACCAGCTCGACGCCGAGAAGGCCAACTGGGAGACCACCATCGACTCCCTGAAAGAGGCTTTCGGCAGCAAGATAGTCCTCGTACAGTTCCCCGTAGCCGTAGGAGCCGGTTTCAACGGGTTCATAGACGTGCTCACCATGAAGATGTACACTTTCAAGGACGAGAACGGCACCCGCGAGGAGCACGATATCCCCGCAGACCTCAAGGCTCAGGCCGACGAAGTGCTCGCAGCCCTCACCGAGATGGCAGCAGAGAGCGACGAGGCCCTCATGGAGAAATACTTCGACGCAGGTGAGCTGACACGCGAGGAGATAGAAAAAGGTCTCAACCTCGGCTTCCTTCAGGGCTCCATCATGCCTACCTTCTGCATCTCCGCCAGGAAGGATATCGGAGTCAAGAAGCTCATGGAGTTCATGATCAACGTGGCCCCCTCACCCGCAGAGGACAAGGAAGCCACCAAGGACGGCAAGAGCATCCCCTGCAGCGTGGACGGTCCCACATCGATCTTCATCTTCAAGAATGCCCTGGAGCAGCACCTCGGAGACGTTGCGTACTTCAAGGTGATGTCAGGCAAGCTGACCGAGGGCATGGACCTTGTCAACGCCGAGAACGGCAACAAGGAGCGCATCTCCCAGATATTCGCAGTAGCCGGCAAGAAGAGGGAGAAAGTAAGCGAGATGGTGGCCGGCGACATAGGCTGCACCGTGAAGCTGAAGACCGTGAAGTCCAACCAGACTCTCTGCACTCCCGGCCAGGAAATCGTCTACGAGCCCATCGTATACCCTCAGGCCAAGTACCGCACTGCCATCAAGGCTGTGGACGAGAAGGACGAGGAGAAGCTCGGCGAGATCCTCAACAAGGCCGCAGCCGAGGATCCCACCTACATCGTACAGTACGCCAAGGAGCTCAAGCAGACCATCCTCAGCGGACAGGGCGAGCAGCACATCAACATCCTCAAATGGCAGATCAACAACATCAACAAGATGGAGGTCGAGTTCATGGCTCCCCGCATTTCCTACCGCGAGACGATTACAAAGGTCGCCGCAGCCAACTACCGTCACAAGAAACAGTCCGGAGGTGCCGGCCAGTTCGGTGAGGTACACCTCCTTCTGGAGCCCTACGTGGAAGGTGCTCCCCAGAACAACCGCTTCAAGGTAGACGGCAAGGAGATGGTGCTCAACATCAAGTCCAAGGAAGAATACACCATGGACTGGGGCGGAAAGCTCGAGTTCTACAACTGTATCGTCGGCGGCGCCATCGACGCCCGCTTCATGCCCGCCATCCTCAAGGGTATCATGGAGAAGATGGAGGAAGGTCCTCTGACAGGTTCCTACGCCCGCGACATCCGCGTTTACGTGTACGACGGCAAGATGCACCCGGTGGACTCCAACGAGATCTCCTTCAAGCTGGCTGCCCGCAACGCCTTCAAGGAGGCCTTCCGCAACGCCGGTCCCAAGATCATGGAGCCTATCTGCAACATCGAGATTATGGTGCCCGGCGAGTATATGGGCGATGTGATGTCCGACCTCCAGGGCCGCAGGGCGATGATCGAGGGCATGAGCAGCGTAAAGGGATTCGAGGTGCTTAAGGCACGCGTTCCTCTTGCAGAGCTCTACAAGTACTCCACCACCCTCAGCTCCCTGACTTCCGGCCGTGCCTCCTTCACCATGGAGATGGCAGAGTACCAGCAGGTTCCTGCAGATGTTCAGGAGAAACTGCTGAAGGCTTACCAGGAAGAGGAGAAAGACGAGTAAACAAGTGCGTCATAAAAGCAAAGAGCCGCATCGGAATCGTTCCGGTGCGGCTTTTTGCTTAGGATGTCCGTCAGAAAATGGCGTTCCAGGCTTTTTCCATCTGCCGGAGGGAAGAGAAACCGGCCAGTGTCCAGATACAACTGTAAGGGACACCATACTCCATCATAAGTGCCCTGGCAAAAAGAAGCCGGGCCATTGTAATTTTCTCATCGCGCCTGTAAGTCCGGCGCCTTAAAGCATCTCTGATCATAACAATTCTATTACTTGGGTTATAAATTACAACCCAAAGTTATATATGACGTCGATAATGATTCTCTTTTGTTAAAAAACATAAACGTTTTTACATGTTTTTTGACTGGTTCCCCTGCATGCAATAACTATTGGTTATATTATATAACTTTCGTTTTATTTTTTAATTCCTATTTCGGGTATACTTTTGTTCATATGAACGACAAGGATATCAAGAACAGGATTGCCCGCTATCGCAGGGAGCACAACCTCTCGCAAGCTGAGATTGCGGAGCGCCTGTCGATATCCCAGACCGCTTACTATAAGATAGAAAAAGGCAAGACCGCCCTGATAAGCGAGCACCTCCCGAAAATCGCCGACGCGCTGGACCTCACGGAAGAAGCCCTGGTGCTTGGCTACGAGCCGGGAGAAAAGGAAAAATTTGAGAAAATCATAACCGAGAAAGACCACAGGATAGCGGAACTGGAAGCCGCTCTGGCCGACAAGAACAGAATTATCGAACTTCAGGAACAGCTTTTGCGAAAAATTTAGTTGTTTTGCATCATGTTGGATGCTTACGATATAGCCGGAGTGATTGAAGCCGGCACAGATGAGGCCGGCCGCGGCTGCATAGCAGGACCGGTCTACGCCGCAGCCGTCATACTGCCGGAGGATTTTGAGGATCCCGGCCTCAACGATTCCAAGCAGCTGTCCCGCAAGGAGAGGGAAAGACTGCGCAGCTTTATTCAGGAAAAGGCCCTGGCCTGGGCCGTGGCATCGTCAAGTCCGGAGGAAATAGACGGAATCAATATCCTGCAGGCCTCGATACTGGCCATGCATAGGGCTCTTGACGGTCTGACACTCCGCCCTCAGCACATCATAGTAGACGGCAACCGCTTCCGACCCTACGGGAATATCCCGTATCACTGCCACATCAAGGGAGACGGAAGATTCGCCTCTATCGCAGCAGCCTCCATTCTGGCCAAGACAAGCAGGGACGACTACATGAGGGAGGCGGCAAAGAGATATCCAGACTATGGATGGGAGAGCAATTTCGGATACCCCACAGCAGCGCACAGGGAAGCCGTGGAGCGTCTGGGTATCACTCCCCTGCACCGGAAAAGTTTCCAGATACTCCCGGAGCCGGCATTGTTCTAGACAGATTTCAGGATTCTTTCGCCAGAGTAAACTCAAACCTGAGTCCCGACGGAGTTACAGGCACGGCACGGATTGCACCGCCATGCAGATTGACCGCATTTTTCACTATCGACAGTCCGAGCCCCGTACCTCCCAACTTGCGGCTGCGTCCCTTGTCTACCCGGTAGAAACGCTCGAATATGCGGGCCAGATGCATGGAATCGATTCCCACTCCGTCATCCTCGATGAAAATACGGTACTCCAGATCACTTTCCCCCTCAAGGGATATCGTGACTTTTGTTCCCTTCGAGTAGAAGAGAGCATTTTCCAGAAGATTGCGGAAGATGGAATACAGAAGAGAGCGGTTGCCCAGAATTTCCTTGCCTTCGGGGAAATTGTTGATTATCTTCATCGTACCTCTGTCCTCCGGTCCTATTTTGACCATCGGCCCGGTCTTGTCGTCGAATTTCCCGGCTATCGGCTCCATATCGGAAACTGCCTCGGCAACTATTTCCGAGAGACTAAGAAGCTCCTTCTCAATCTTGTCTCCGGCCTCATCCATCCGGGTGATGGTAGAGAGGTCGAGAAGAAGGCTGGACAACCGCTGGGACTGCTCATAGCACTTGCGCAGAAAGATGTCGCGCTGCTGGGCCGAAAGCCCGGGATTGTTGATAACTGTCTCAAGGTATCCGTTGATACTGCTGACAGGAGTCTTCAGTTCATGGCTGATATTCTGGGTAAGCTGCTTCTTCTGACGGATATTGTCCTGAGACTCGCGCACCACCAGTTCTCTGGCGGCACTGAGCGTATCCCGGTCATTCATATCCCGACGGTAAGTATTCACCAGCCGGTTGAGCAGACGCCCGTACTTGCTGTCAGGAAAAGAGGGGAAAGAGGCATCGAGCGGATTGCCCTTCTCTGCCATATAGACGAATTCCTCAAGTCTTGAGAGAAGTTCCCTCCTGTGTATGAACTCCTTGAACATAGCCTAAACGTCAAATCCGTAGCCGTATCCCTGACGGGTGACAATATATTTGCCGTATTCGCCTATCTTCTTGCGGAGACGGGTAATATTGACGTCAATAGTCCGGTCCAGGACCACAACCTCGTCGCTCCAGACATTGTGCAGTATCTCCTCGCGCGAAAGCACCCTTCCGGAATTGCGGAGAAAGAGTATCATGATCTCCATTTCCTTCTTGGTCAGCTGAATCTCCTTTCCCTCGATATAACACTTGTGCTTCAGCAGGTCCAGACGCAGACCGTTGTACACTATGCTGTCCCCGTCCATCTCGGTACGGCCGGACGTCACCGCCTGTGTATTCTGAGTTTCCTGCGGTCTGGGAGTACAGCGGCGGAGCACACTCTTGACCCTCGCCACGACCTCCCTGACGGAGAACGGCTTGGAGATATAGTCGTCAGCCCCGAGGGTCAGGCCGGCTATCTTATTGTCCTCTGTGTCTTTAGCCGTACAGAAGATAATGGGTATGGATGCGGTGGCCGGATCCTTCTTGAGCATCTGGGCCATCTTGAATCCGCTCATCCCTCCCATCATTATATCGAGCAGGATGAGGGAGAAACTTTTTATGTCTTTGCTCAGAGCCTCTTCTGCGCTGTAGGCCACTTCTACCTCGTAACCTTCGACCTCCAGATTGAACTGGAGAATCTCACAGATGGACTCCTCGTCATCGACTACTAAAATTCTTTGCATACGCAAATTTAATATAATTCCGTTATCGGCCTCTTATTACTTACCTTTCACCGTAGAAAGATAAGTATAGGCACGGATCAGATGCTTGAGGTCATCAGCCATCTGCTGGGTCTCCTGCAGGATGGTCTGGTACAGTATGTAGATATTGAAGTTGGAGGTATCGGATTCGGCGTTGAAACGTTCGAGGTTGTTCTGGCGGAGTACGGCAACTTCTTTCTTGTACGCTGATATCTCCTTCGTGAGTTCGGTAGGGGTAGCGGTCGGATCGAATTTGTCGACATAGTCCGTAGCCTTTTTCAGCAGCACGAGAAATGCCTCGCTGACAGGTGCGAACTCCTCGGCGCAGTCCTTCGGCAGAGGGTTGAAATTGTTCTCGAGATGCTCCTTGCAGGGCTCCGATATACGTTTGAGGCTGTACAGGAGCTGGGAGGTATTGTTGGACTCGAGGTGGAACCAGGTGCTGGCCTGTACCGAGACTGTGGGGTCCGTGCGCTTGAGTGCAAGTATCTCCTTGCGTCTTACAGCCTTGTAGTCGGAAATCTCGGCATGGAGGGTGTTGAACTGCCGGCGCAGGCACTTGAGGTTCTCGTTCACGAAGCAGTCGATGAAGTTGGTATAGTAGTTGGAGACATAATTGAGCTCCTTCACTGTACCTTCCTGAATCTGTCCCTTGAGCAGTGTCCATACCTCTTCAGGGTCACCCGATGACATCATCTGGTCGAAGACTGTCTTGTTCTTCTCCTTCTCATGAGCTTTCTTGTTGAAACGGATATTGCTTCTGATGATTATGAACAAGGCCACAAGGCTGAGCAGTATCATGGCAATGAAGCTGCCATAGTGCATTATCAGGGCTATCGCGAAGCAGACAGCGAAGGCTATCACTGCTGTCAGCAGCCAGCCGCCCATCACGGACATCATACCGGTCACCCTGCCTACGGCGCTCTCGCGGTCCCAGGCGCGGTCCATCAGGGAAGTACCCATGGCCACTGTGAATGTCACGAAGGTAGTGGAAAGAGGCAGTTTGAGGGAGGTGCCAAGGGCAATGAGGAGGGATGATACCACCAGGTTGACGGCAGCCCTCATCTGGTCGAAGGCAGCACCTTTCACGAGAATGGCCTCGTCCTTGTTGAAGCGGCTGTCGATCCAGTTGCGGACTCTCAGCGGAGTGACCTTCTCCAGCCATGTTGCGAAAGAGTTGGCTATCTGTACGAGACGGCGGCCAGTAGCGGAGCTTCCGAATGTGGCCTCGGACTCGTTCTGATTGGTGAGGTTGACCTCGGTGTTGATCACGTTGCGGGCCTTTCTGGATGTCGCCAGGGCGAATACCATGGTGGCTCCGGAGAGTATCAGGAATATCATCGGAGTATGTGCCGGCTCGAGAAGACTGCCCATCAGGTAGTTGTCAGCACCCACACCCATACCGTTCGCAGAATAGTCCTGCCATGCGGAGAAGCCTGCGAGAGGCACGCCGACGAAGTTGACAAGGTCATTGCCGGCAAAGGCCATAGCGAGCGAGAGCGTACCCATCAGCACTATGACTTTCAGGATATTTACCTTGCACCAGTGCAGTATCTGCATGATAATGCTGCTGCCTACGAAGAGACAGAGAACCAGCATGCCCGTATGCTCCTTGATCCATGCATTGGCATCTGCCGTCATGAAGGAGGAATCCTTCAGACCTTTTATCAGAAGGAAATATACGATGGCCGTAACGGCAATGCCGCCGAAGATTCCGGCCAGGTATTTCATCCGGGGCTTATAGTTGAAAGTGAATATCGTACGGACTATCCACTGGATTATCATACCGAATATGAATGCTATCGCTATGGAGAGGAATATGCCGAGGATCACGGAGAGAGCCTTGTCCGTGTTGATCATCTGCGCGAATGTCAGGGCCCCGTCGGTCTGGATATTCTTGATCATGGCAAGGGCTACCGTACCTCCGAGCAGCTCGAATACAAGGGATACCGTCGTGGAAGTAGGCAAACCTCTCGAGTTGAATGCGTCCAGCAGTATCACGTCAGTCACCATTACCGCCAGCATAATCGTTATCAGCTCTGCAAAGCTGAAATACTGAGGCTGGAAGATACCGTGGCGGGCGATATCCATCATACCGTTGGACAGGGATGCTCCGAGGAACACTCCGATAGATGCGATGATGATGAGGTTCCGGAATTTCGCGGTCTTGGAACCTACCGCTGAATTGAGGAAGTTGACAGCGTCGTTGCTCACGCCGACAATAATGTCCGAAATGGCGAGGCAGAAAAGGAAAATGATAATTCCTATGTACAAAAACTCCATAACTGTGTATATTTTCGGTTGCAAAAGTATGGCTGCTATGTTACAAAACTATTACAAAATTGTAACAAGAATATGAAATGCGCATGGATTACACCATTTTACGCAACAGCCTCCTGAAAGTCCTACTCCTTCCGAAGGAGTTTCCCCATGACATGGAAAGACAACAGCAACAATATCCTGATGATAGCCCCCTCAAGTAGCCGTTTTCCGTACAGTGCCTGTATGAAATCAGGGATTTTTGCGTAAATTCGCATCATGACCAAGGAAGAACTGATACGACGGTTAAAGGACATCGAATGGGAGGACTTCGAGGTAAAGGAAGCGCGCAGCGGGACCTCGCAAGACTAAGACAGATTGGACTGATCAGCCGTACAGGCTCTGACAAAGGAGGATATTGGACAATAATCAACAACAGACAATAAAGACAATATGGAAAGAAAAATCGCACTTATCACCGGTGCCACGAGCGGTATCGGCGAGGCCTGCGCCAGAAAGTTCGCCGCAGGCGGGTATGACATCATCATCAACTGCCGCAAACCCGAAAAGGGAGAGGCACTGAAGGCCGAACTTGCCCAATGCGGGGCCGATGCACTCGTGTTGCCCTTTGACGTGCGTCACCGCGATGAGATAATAGCTGCTCTCGGCACTTTGGATGGCAAATGGAAGAACATCGACGTGCTCATCAACAACGCCGGCCTCGTATTCGGCGTGGACAAAGAGCATGAAGGTAATCTCGACGAGTGGGACATCATGATAGACACCAACATCCGCGGCCTCCTCTCCATGACCCGCCTTGTGGTTCCCGGCATGGTGGAGCGCGGACGCGGCCACATCATCAACATAGGCTCCATCGCCGGTGACGCGGCCTATCCCGGCGGCAGCGTGTACTGCGCAACCAAGGCAGCAGTGAAGGCCCTCTCCGACGGCCTGCGCATCGACCTTGTGGACACACCTCTGAGAGTCACCAACATCAAGCCCGGCCTCGTGGAGACCAACTTCTCCGTTGTCCGCTTCCGCGGCGACAAGGCCAAGGCCGACAATGTATATAAAGGTATCCGCCCTCTGACCGGAGCCGACATCGCCGAAGTGGCATGGTTCGCCGCCAGCGCACCCGAGTACATGCAGATTGCGGAGGTTCTCGTAATGCCCACCAACCAGGCCACCGGCACCATCACCTACAAGAAGCTCTGACCGATTGTAACCTCATCACATAAAACGACCGGCCTCTGAAACGGAGACCGGTCGTCATTTTAATATCTACTATAATTTACTGCGCGAGCAGCTTCCTGACGATAGCAGAGATAAGGCGGCCGTCGGCCTGACCGGCAAGCTTCTTGGTGGCAACGCCCATCACCTTGCCCATGTCGGCCATGGATGAGGCTCCGGTCTCAACGATAATAGCCTTGACCGCTTCCTCGACCTGAGCCTCGGAGAGGGCTGCCGGGAGATATTTCTCCATCGCGGCGGCCTCGGCCAGCTCATTGTCCGCAAGGTCCTGACGGGCCTGCTGGGAATAGATCTCCGCACTCTCCTTCCGCTGCTTCACTAATTTCTGCACTATCTTGACCACCTCGGCATCCTCGAGGCTGTCCTTGGCACCTCCTTCAGAGGTCTTGGCCAGAAGAATCGCGGCCTTGACCGCACGTGTGGCTGCGAGAGCCACCTTGTCCTTGGCGACCATTGCCGCCTTGATATCGGACTGTATCTGCTGTTCTAGTGACATAACTTATTGATTTTTGAATGTGCTCTGCAGGAAAAGCTCGTCCATCTGCACCTGGTCGATGCGCGAAGGAGCGTCGAGCATCATGTCGCGGCCCTGATTGTTCTTGGGGAATGCGATGAAGTCCCTGATGCTCTCCTGCCCGCCGAAGAGGGCGCAGAAGCGGTCGAAGCCAAATGCGATGCCTCCGTGAGGGGGCGCTCCGTACTTGAAGGCGTTGATCAGGAAACCGAAGCGGTAGTCCGCATCCTCATGGCTGAAACCGAGGACCTCGAACATACGCTCCTGGATCTTGGAATCGTGGATACGGATGGAGCCGCCGCCCACCTCGGTACCGTTGAGCACGAAGTCGTAGGCATTGGCGCAGACGCGCTCCAGATCTTCCTTGCGGTCGCTGTAGAACCACTCTAAATGCTCGGGCTTGGGAGCGGTGAAGGGATGGTGCATGGCGTAGAAACGGGAGGTCTCCTCGTCCCACTCCAGCAGGGGGAAGTCCACCACCCACAGGGGAGCGAACACCTTCGGGTCGCGCAGGCCCAGACGGTTACCCATCTCGATACGCAGGGAGCCGAGGGCCGTGCGCATCTTGTTCCGTGCTCCGGCGAGAATCAGGATCAGGTCGCCCTTCTGAGCCTCAACGGCTGCGGTTATTGCGGCCAGGTCATCGGGAGTCAGGAACTTGTCGGCAGAGGACTTGAAAGTGCCGTCCTCATTGCACTTGATATAGACCAGGCCTTTCGCGCCTATCTGGGGACGCTTTACCCACTCGGTCAGCTCGTCGGTCTGCTTGCGGGAGTAGCCTGCGCATCCGGGCACTGCGATACCTCCCACATACTCGGCCGAGTCGAAGACGGGGAAGTTGTGGCCATGAGCCAGCGAGGTGATCTCGTGCAGCTTCATGCCGAAGCGGATATCGGGCTTGTCGGAGCCGTAGGAGTCCATGGCCTCGGAATAGGGCATCCGGTAGAAAGGCTCCGTAAAATCCTTGCCGAGAACATTGTGGAAGAGAGTCTTGATCATGCCCTCGAAAGTTTCCAGCACATCGTCGCGCTCCACGAAGGACATCTCACAGTCTATCTGGGTAAATTCCGGCTGGCGGTCGGCCCTCAGGTCCTCGTCCCGGAAGCAACGGACTATCTGGAAATAGCGGTCGTAGCCGGCCACCATGAGCAGCTGCTTCTGCTGCTGGGGGCTCTGGGGCAGGGCGTAGAACTGACCGGGATTCATGCGCGAAGGCACCACGAAGTCGCGGGCTCCCTCGGGAGTAGACTTGATCAGATAAGGAGTCTCTATCTCCATGAAGCCCTTGCTGTCAAGGTAGTTGCGCACCTCGTGAGCCATCCGGTGACGCAGCATGAGATTATTCTTCAGCGGGTTGCGGCGCAGGTCGAGGTAACGGTACTTCATACGGAGGTCATCTCCGCCGTTGGACTCGTCCTCGATGGTAAAAGGAGGGGTCACGGCCGGATTGAGCACGTTGAGAGACTCCAGACGCACCTCTATGTCGCCTGTCTCCATCCTGGAATTCTTGCTCTGACGTTCCAGAACCGTACCTGTGATCTGTATTACGTATTCACGGCCCAGCTTCTCCACCTGCCCGTTGAGTTCCTTGGAGTCCGATTCGTCGATTACTACCTGTGTGATACCGTAGCGGTCCCTCAGGTCGATGAAGCTCATGCCGCCCATCTTCCTTACTCTCTGGACCCATCCGGCCAGAGTAACCTTCTGTCCGGCATTCTCAAGGCGAAGCTCGCCGCATGTGTGTGTCCTGTACATAACTTGTCGATAATTTGCAGGTGCAAAAGTAGGAAAAAATACATTCATTTATCCTGCCGGACGCCTAAAAGTCCACGCCAAACTTGAAGCCCAGCATCAGCCAGCGGTTATCACTGTTGGAAAGAAATACGTATTTGAGGTCTATACCCGTATGGAACCACTTCAAGGGACGGTAGAGCAGCGTCGTGCCGACACCGAACACGGCTCTGGTAGACTCAGGGACCTGATGGACGGTGCCGTGGCCCACACCGGCCTCTATCGTAGGACAGATGGTGAGCTTGCCTGTCTGATTGCCGAAAAGCAGGGACAGATAGGCAGTCCCCATCATCATGCCCTTCATCTTGGAATGGGTGTAGAGCGTACCTTTGGTGACCAGGCCACCGAGGTTGATGCCCGCCTCCAGATTGTTGTTCAGAAAAGTGTAGCCCAAACCCACCGTCTCATAGCCATAAGTCTCAGGCCCGCTGCTGAAGACCGGAAAAGCCAGACTAATATTGGCCGTAAAGTCACCGCGTGTCCTTTCCCTCTCGGGTACCGGGTCTTCGGCTTGATGCCCCATAGCCGTAAATGGCAACAACTGCAATATAATAACAACGATAGCGGCACGCAAGGCCGCATGCCAGGCGAAGTGTGTTTTCATAGATCATAGAATAGTTCATAACATTGTTTCCGTTTGACAAAATTAGAAAAAAGTGTACATATGCGGCCGATTTTACTGAGAAATATGGAGAAAATAAGCTGGAAAATGCTCGCGGCAATATTTCACAAGGAACCTGTCACCGGGAAGAAGGTCGACGGGACAGCCTTCGGTGCGGAAGCAAGGTGCCTGTTATCCGCGATTATTCAATTCGGATTATTTGATTTGCATAATTCAGATTGAATAATTTGAGACGGGGTGTGGTCAGTCACATAAAATTGAATTACTTTTGCGGCCGCTTTGCTTACACAAATGGCTATGGAGAAAATAAGCTGGAAAGGCCACGGCGCGATGCTCGCGGCCAACTGCATCTGGGGACTGATGGCCCCGATAGCGAAGATAGTAATGGCGGGCAGCATCATTACTCCTCTGGTACTCACGGATCTCAGGGTTTTCGGGGCTATGGTGCTGTTCTGGGTGGCATCCCTCTTCCGGAAGCCAGAGAAGGTAGAGCCGAAAGACATGATGAGACTGTTCGGTGCCTCTCTGCTGGCAATAGTATTCAATCAGGGCCTCTACGTATTCGGAGTGAGCCTCACCTCCCCCGCCGACGCCTCCATCATAGCCACCAGCATGCCGCTGTGGGCAATGATTCTGGCAGCATTCTTCCTCAAGGAGCCCATCACCGGCAAGAAGGTCGGCGGCATCGCCTTCGGAGCCGGCGGCGCACTGCTGCTCATCCTCGGCGGAAGCCATGCAGCAGCGGCAGCGTCCGGAAGCACCACCAATGTCGGCGGAGACCTGCTGATACTCTTCGCCCAGCTCAGCTACGCCTCCTACCTCGTACTTTTCAAGAATTTTGTAAGCAAATATTCCATCTTCACCATCATGAAGTGGATGTTCACATACGCATTCATCTGTCTGCTGCCCTTCTCCTACCATGACATCATCGCTACGGACTGGGCTGCACTGACATGGGGCAATATCGGAGGCATCCTCTACGTCGTGGTCCTCGCAACCTTCCTCTGCTACGTACTGGTTGTAGTCGGACAGAAAAACCTGCGGCCTACCGTCGCCGGCATGTACAACTACATACAGCCCATCGTTTCCGTCACAGCCTCCATCTTCCTCGGCCTGGACACTTTCAGCTACCTGAAAGTCCTCGCCGTCCTGCTCATCTTCACGGGAGTATGGCTGGTCACAGCCAGCAAGAGCCGCGTCCAGATGGAGCGGGAACAATCGTGACAGTCAGACATACCTACCGCACCACTATCTGCCAAAGAATCATTGCCAGCCTCGTAAACCAAGCATGGTCTTGCCCCACGATGCCTTTTAGTTACAACAGAATGCGCAGGAAATCAAGTTATTAGTGATATTCCACAATTCTACATGAGCGGAAAACGCGGCATATTCAACGAAAATGCGGCCACATAGAAACCTGTCGTTCTGGCAAATATATGATAGCCAAAGACATACATCGTAACTAAAAAGCAACGTGAGATTGGCGAGGCAGCACTGGGCACCGAAGGCTGATATCTCCGGGACGCATGGGCAAAACCGGCATAAACTGATGATTTTCTTGGTAATCTGGACAAATTTCGCTATATTGGGACATTATTTATTCACTTAACTCCCAAGCATTATGAAACATCTACTACCGGAACTGCCCTACGCACTTGAGGCACTGGAGCCGGCCATGAGCCGCGAGACCTTGGAATACCACTACGGGAAGCACCTCCAGACCTACATAGACAACCTCAACAGACTGATTCAGGGGACACCCTTCGAGGACTCTCCTTTAGAGGAAATAGTCATGAAAGCCGACGGCGGTATCCTGAACAACGCCGCACAGACCTGGAACCACACATTCTTTTTCAACGGACTTACCCCGGAGCAAGGGGAGATGCCTCAGGAACTGCTGAAGGCTATCGAAAAGGACTTCGGAAGCCTCGACAGCTTCAAGGCACAGTTCACCCAGACTGCCGTATCCCTTTTCGGCTCGGGATGGACATGGCTGGCTATGGACGGGGACGGGAAACTGCTCATCACAGAAGAGCCGAACGCCGGCAATCCGATGCGCAAGGGCCTGCGGCCTGCGTCCCCTGCTGACTGTGGACGTATGGGAACACGCCTACTACATCGACTACCGCAACCGCCGTGCAGACTACATCAACGCCTGGTGGGGACTGGTCAACTGGGAGACCGTTCTCCGGTCGGGATGGTAGCAGAAACCGTAACACTAAGGGCCTCTTAAAAATTCAGAAACGCCATAAACTCTTCTTCGGAGCAGCTTCCGATGGGGCCTGAGAGTGTTTTGCCTTCAGAATCCACCACTGCGTAAAGCGGCTGGGACGCCGAGGCGAACTGCTTCATCTCGAAGTCGCGGTAGCGGCGTCCGAGAGTGCGGAACTCAGGATCTTCTGTTTTATCATCCACATACAGATTTGCGATCACGAAGTCTGCAGAAAGTTTCTCCATTACTGCCGCAGAGGAGAGTACCGTTGCCTCCATCTGCTTGCACACGCTGCATGTATGCGACTTGAAGGCGATGAACACCGGCTTGCCTTCAGCTTTGCCTATGGCAAGGGCCTCGTCGAGGTTCGTATAGCTCTCGAGGGTGGCATAACCGGAGGCTGTCGTCTCATTGCCGGAGGCAGTCTGGGCATTGCCCTGTGAGAGTGTCAGCGTGGATCCGTCCATCGGCGGAATCAGACCGGAGATGCTTTGCAGCGGTGCGCCGAAGAGACCGGGGATAAGATAGAATGCGAACGTGATGCAGACTATCGCGGCGATGTGCCTGCCCCAGCCGATGCCCTCAGAGGGCGAGTCGTGGCTGGTGCGGAACACTCCGAGGAAGTAGAGGCCGAGCAGCAGGGCGAGGACTACCCATACGGCGATGAAGCCCAGGCGGGTTATGATGCCCCATCCGAAGTAGGCGTCGATGTTGTAGAGGAACTTCATGGCGAAGGCCAGCATGATGTAGGCGAAGACGACCTTGACCATGTTGAGCCAGCCGCCTGACTTGGGCAGTTTCTTCATGACTCCGGGGAAGAAGGAGAGCACCACGAAGGGCAGGGAGAATCCCAGTCCGAATACGGCCATGCCGACGATGGGTCTGAGGGCCACGCCGTCGAGGACAGCTGCCGCAAGGATGGAGCCCACGAAGGGGCCTGTGCAGGAGAATGAGACGATGGTCATCGCGAGTGCCACGAAGAAGGCTGCGATGTATCCGCCCTTGTCGGCCTCGCGGTCGGCCTTGTTGGCCAGTCCGGAGGGGAGGGTGATCTCGAAGGCTCCGAGGAAGGAGACGGCGAAGATCAGGAAGAGGAGGGCGAATATCAGGTTGGGAATCCAGTGGGTGCCTATGGCGTCAGTGGCGGCAGTGCTCTGGAAGAGGGCCACGATGAGTCCCAGGAGGGTGTAGATGACTATGATCGAGAGGCCGAAGATGACTCCCTTCATGATGCCCGCGCGCTTGGTGCTGCCTCCTCCGATGAGGAAGCCCACGGTCATGGGTATCATGGGGAAGACGCAGGGGGTGATGACTCCGGCGAGTCCGGCGAGGAAGGCTATGAGCAGGAAGCTCCAGAAGCCCTGGCCTCCTGTCGGCTTATCTTTTCCTGCGGGGGCCGCCGTTGCCTCTCCGGGTGCGGCAGAGGGGTCCACCTTTACGGACACCTCACTCTCGTTGAGGGTGCACTCCGCTCCGTTGCAGGTCTGGAACTCGAGGTAGCCGGTCACTGTGAAGGCCTCCTGCGAGGAGGGTACGATGACCTGGACGAACCGGGCAGTTCCCTCGAAATAGTTGACGTCAATGCCGAATCCCTCGTCGAACTTGACGTGGGCCTGCTCCGCGTCCCGCAGCCCTCCGGAGAGGGTGAAGGCGGCGCTCTCATCGGCGGTGAATGACGTGGCCATGGGGCCTCCGCTCACGGGCACGGTGCTGTACATATACCAGCCCTGCTCGAGGTTTACGGTGAATGTCAGCTCGACGTTGCCGTCGGGCAGCACGGAGGCCTTAGAGTCTACTGAGATTACACCCTGCGCGCTGGTACACAGAGCGATAAGGCCGGCAAAGACGGCCATGACAGTTCTTTTGAGTCTCATATTTGTATTATTGTAGATTTTCTTCGGGCAAAAGTATGAAATAATTCTTATTTTTGCACGATTAATTCCAACAAACACATGACACAGGAAGAAGTATTCAAGCAACTTACCGCACATGCCAAGGAGTATGGCTTCGTTTTTCCCTCAAGTGAGATTTACGATGGACTCAGCGCCGTCTATGACTACGGACAGATGGGCGTCGAGCTCAAGAACAATATAAAGAAATACTGGTGGGACGCCATGGTGCGCCTCAACGGGAATATAGTCGGAATCGATTCGGCCATATTCATGCATCCCAAGATCTGGCAGGCATCGGGCCATGTGGGAGCCTTCAACGACCCTCTGATCGACAACAAGGACTCCAAGAAGCGCTATCGTGCCGATGTGCTCATCGAGGACTATATCGCCAAGCTGGAGGAGAAGATCGCCAAGGAAGTAGAGAAGGGCCGCCGCAAGTTCGGCGAGAGCTTTGACGAGGCCCAGTTCCGCGCCACCAATCCCAACGTGCTGCGCAACCGGCAGAAGATGGACGAGGTGCGTGAGCGTATGACAGCAGCCCTCAATGCCAATGATCTCCAGGCCCTGCGCGACATTATCATCGACTGCGGTATCGTATGCCCCATCTCCGGTACCAAGAACTGGACCGAGGTGCGTCAGTTCAACCTTATGTTCTCCACCCAGCTCGGCAACATCTCAGGAGAGGACGGCATCATATATCTCCGTCCCGAGACGGCCCAGGGTATTTTCGTCAACTTCCTGAATGTCCAGAAAACTGGGCGCATGAAGATTCCCTTCGGTATTGCCCAGATAGGCAAGGCCTTCCGCAATGAGATAGTGGCCCGTCAGTTCATCTTCCGCATGAGGGAGTTCGAGCAGATGGAGATGCAGTTCTTCGTGCGTCCCGGCTCGGAGCTCGAATGGTTCGCCAAATGGAAGGAGACCCGTCTGCAGTGGCACAAGGCCCTCGGACTCGGCGATGAGAAATACCGCTTCCACGACCACGAGAAGCTGGCGCACTACGCCAACGCAGCCACCGATATCGAGTTCGAGTTCCCCTTCGGCTTCAAGGAACTCGAGGGAATCCATTCCCGTACCGACTTTGATCTGGGCAACCATCAGAAATTCTCCGGCCGCAAGATACAGTACTTCGATCCCGAGACCGGCGAGAGCTACACTCCCTATGTCGTGGAGACTTCCATCGGACTGGACAGAATGTTCCTGGCCGTGCTTTCAGCCTCATACCGCGAGGAGAAGCTGGAGAACGGAGAGGAGAGAGTCGTGCTCCGCATTCCTCCTGTACTGGCACCCGTGAAACTTGCAGTATTGCCTCTGGTCAAGAAGGACGGGCTTCCTGAAATAGCACGTGATATCATCGACGACCTGAAGTTTGACTTCAACTGCCAGTACGATGAGAAAGACAGTATAGGCAAGCGTTACCGCCGTCAGGATGCCATCGGTACGCCCTTCTGCATCACCGTAGACCACCAGACCCGCGAGGACAACTGCGTGACTATCCGTGACCGTGATACCATGTCCCAGGAGCGCATCCCTATAGCTGAGGTCGGCGGCATCATCCGCGAGCGGACTGATTTCAGCACAGTTTTAAAGAAATTGAACAAAATAGGATAACAAACAACTACAGCTATGGCAACAACAGACGTGAAGTATCTCGGCCTGGATCTCAAGAGTCCTATAGTGGTGAGCAGCTGCTCGCTGACAGCCGATGTCGACAAAGTTAAGGAAATGGAAATCTGCGGTGCCGGAGCCGTGGTCATGAAGTCCCTCTTCGAGGAGCAGATCCGCGGTGAGGTGGAGTTCATGGCCTCTGCCGGTCATTCCTACCCGGAGATGGACGACTATCTGCATGCTTACATCCGTTCCAACTCCATCGCGCAGTACACGGAGAAAGTGCGGAATATCAAGCAGGCCGTATCGATACCCGTCATCGCCAGCATCAACTGTTACAGTCCCGGAGAGTGGGTGGAATATGCCCGTCAGATAGAGGCTGCCGGAGCCGATGCTCTGGAAATTAATCTTTACGATATGGCCATGGATCCCAGAACCTCGCCTGCTGCCATCGAGGACGGTTATGTGAACGTGGTTCGTTCGATTGCTTCGGAACTGAAGATTCCCGTAGCCGTGAAGATCGGTCCTCACTTCACGAGCATTGTCAATTTCGTGGACCGTATAGCCGCAGCCGGAGCTAAGGGAGTTGTGATATTCAACCGCTTCTTTACCCCGGACATTGACCTGGAGAAGTTCTGCCTCGTACCGGCCGCTCCTCTTTCCCACGAGGGTGAATATGCCGAGATCCTGCGCTGGACAGCGATTCTGTCGTCAGCCGTGAAGATTGACATAGCCGCCACCACAGGTATACACAGCGCTGAGAGCGCCATCAAGGAGATACTCGCGGGAGCATCCGCCGTCCAGGTATGTTCGGTGATCTACAAGCACGGTCCTGCAGTTATCAAGGAGTTCAACGGGAAGATAGCGGCTTTCCTCGAGAAGAACAATGTGGAAAGCATCTCACAGATCCGCGGCCGTCTGAGCTACTCCACTATTCCTGACCCCGCCATGTATGAGAGGGTTCAGTTCATGAAGACCTTCGGCTCTCTGGCCCTGTAGTCGGGGTAAAAGGACTCGAACCTTCGACCCCCTGCTCCCAAAGCAGGTGCGCTAGCCAACTGCGCCACACCCCGATTGAATGAGCTGCAAATATAGGCTTATTTTTGATAATTTCAGTTTCTTTACAGAATTGATTTATAATTTTGTGCCTTACTCTGAAAGGACATACGTATGAAACTGCTTATTGTAGAGGATGATCAATCGCTTAGAGAGTTGATGCGGCGCGCTCTCGTCGAGGAGGGCTATGTGGTTGAGACCGCTTCCACCTTCAGTGAGGCGGATTCCAAGGCCGCCGGTTACACCTATGATTGTATTCTGCTGGATATCATGCTCCCTGACGGAAGCGGCCTTCAATTGCTGGACCATATCAAGCGAATGCAGAAACGCGAGAATGTCATCATAATCTCAGCCAAGGACTCCCTGGACGACAAGGTCTACGGACTGGAGCACGGGGCCGACGACTACCTGCCGAAACCTTTCCATATGGCCGAACTCAAGGCCCGCATCCGCAGTGTGCTGCGCAGGGGACGCACTGGAGGCAATCTTTCCATAGAGTACGGCAATGTGACTATCCAGCCCGAAAACGGCTATGTAGAGGTGGCTGGTGCTCAGGTGGAACTTCTTAAAAAAGAGTTCGATATACTGCTTTACTTCATGCAGCGGCCCAATCACCTGGTGGACAAGTCGGTCCTGGCAGAGGCCGTGTGGGGTGACCACGCGGATCAGGCTGACGACTATCATTTCGTCTATGCCCAGATGAAGAACCTGCGCCGCAAGCTTCAGGCTGCCGGAGCGGATATCGAGATAAAGGCCGTGTACGGCTTCGGATACAAGCTGGTGAAGTGATATGAAGCTGATGTACCGCATAGCCATGCGTCTGGCGCTGGTGCTCCTGCCCCTGATAGCAGTGTGGGCGGGTCTTTTCTATTTCAAGACTCTGGACGAGGTCAATGACGAGACGGACGATGCCCTGGACGAGTTTGCCGAAAAAGTCATCGCGCGTATGCTTTCCGGTCAGGAACTGCCCTCCAATGTCGGGGCGAACATCCTCTACGACATCATTCCGATAGGAGTGCAGTTCGCGCAGGATCATCCTTCCATACGTTACTATTTCAACGATGAATATTTTCCCTCGATAGGCCGTGAGCCGGCACGTGTTCTTACCACAGTCTTCCGCACCGACAGCGACAATTACTACCTCCTCAAGGCCTATACTCCGACGATAGACAAGCAGGAGCTGATGCAGGGCACTCTGGTGTGGATTGTCATCCTGTATTTTTCCCTGCTGCTCACGGTCATGCTGGTGACGATTCTGGTCTTCTACCGCAATATGCGTCCTCTTTACCGTCTTCTGGACTGGCTGGACCGCTATAGAGTGGGAGGGAAGAATCCTCCGTTGGACAATAATACGGACATTACAGAGTTCCAGAAACTCAACGAGGCTACGGAAAAAGCCCTTGGACGGTACGACGAGGCCTATGAGGCTCAGAAGGAGTTTATCGGCAATGCTTCCCACGAGCTTCAGACACCCCTGGCAGTGATGGGCAACCGTGTGGAATGGCTGCTTGACAACACCGATCTGGACGAGAAGCAGATAGGGGAGCTGCTGGGAATCCAGCGAACTCTTGGCGGGGTGGTGCGCCTCAACAAGACTCTTCTTCTGCTTACCAAGATAGACAACGGCCAGTTCCCTGAAAGTACCGATGTCTATATTCCGGCCCTGGTGCAGGAAAGTGTGGAGGTGTTCTCGGAAATCTACGAGGACAAGGGGATAGAGGTCGATTTCCCCCACCCGGACAATCTGGTAGTGAGGATGAATGAGTCTCTGGCCCGGACTCTGACCGGCAATCTGCTCAAGAATGCCTTTATATATACTCCCGCGCACGGGAAGATAAGGATCACCGTTAGGGGACGGAGCCTGGAGATAGCCAATACCGGAGATAAGCCGCTTGACGCCGACCATATCTTCGACCGTTTCTACAAGAGCGGAGGCCGGGAGGGCTCATTGGGCCTGGGTCTGGCTATAGTCGGAGCTGTGCAGAGGTATTACGGTCTGGAGGTCAAATACAGATTTGAGGAAAAAAAGCATGTTTTTTCTGTCAAATGGGGATAATTTTAAATTCATTTCAGAATCGGGGGTAATCTTTGCATCGTAAAACAAAAGGAACAGTATTAATTTAAAAAAGTAAAGAATATGAAAAAGATTATGATTCTTGCAGCCGCCATGCTGCTCTTCTCGGTAACCTCTGCCCGCGCGGACCATGACCGTCCGATTCAGTTCAATCAGCTGCCAGTAGCGGCACAGGAGTTTGTCAACACTTATTTTGCCGATCAGAAAGTCTCTTTTGCCAAGGAGGAACGCGATTTCATGGAGGTGCGCTATGAGGTGATGTTCACCAACTCCATCAAGATCGAGTTCTACAAGGACGGCCAGTGGAAGGAGGTAAACTGCAAATATTCAGTAATTCCCGCAGGTATAGTGCCTGAGCAGATCATGACTTATGTCAACAGCAACTTCCCCGGAGTACAGGTCCATTCCATCGACCGTGACCGTCGTGATATCGAGGTGGAGCTCACAAACGGTCTGGAGCTTACCTTCGACCTCTACTACAATCTTATCGACATGGATGACTAACCAAATGTGACAGACCATATTGTATAACTCAAGGACGGACTCTGCCGCTAATGCCGCAGGGTTCGTTTTTTGAAAGCTGTCACACAATCCAAGGTATGGCATTAAGCCCCGAATGTCTAATTTTTAAACAATCACTTTTATGAAGACGAATTTTAATCTTATTGTATCAGGGTGCATTCTGTCCCTTATGCTCTCCGCAGCCTCCTGCAATAAGCAGAGGCCGGAGAACCTCCAGAACATTGAAGCCACACCGGAGCTTCAGGCTGCGCTGTTCGACCTTTATCCCGAGGCGCAGGATGTAAAGTGGTCGCAGAAAAACAGTTACTATGTAGCAGACTTCAAGGCTCCGGCAGGTGTGACTCCGGAGGTCCGCTCAGATAACGGAGATCTGGTCAATTATTCCGCATGGTTTGACGCACAGTATCAGTGGCAGATGACCGAGGAAGACCTGCCTCAGTACATGATTCCGGATGCGGTCTGGGCCGCATTTGACGCCACCGAATATGCCGATTGGCGTATCGACGACATCGATATGCTGCGCAGGGGAGGAGTTGAGACCATTTACATCATTGAAGTTGAAGGGACCACTGCTGATGGAGTCCATCAGGAAGTCGACCTCTACTTCTCCGAGGACGGAGTGCTGGTCAAGACCGTTGTAGACGCCGAGGAGGACTACGACTACAACGATTTTATTCCCGATACCCCCTCAGGCAGCATTCAGGAGTACATCGCAACCCATTATCCCGATGCCAGGATAGTCGAGATAGACATAGAGCACGGCATGACAGAGGTGGAGATCATAGACGGCCGCGTGTGCCGCGAGCTCTTCTTCGACTCCTCCCAGAACTGGATGCTGACCCGTACAGAACTGCGCCACAGTCAGGTGCCTGAGGATATTCTGGGCTACCTCAGAAGCTCCGAGTACGGCAACTACCGGATGGACGACGTGGATTTCTACCAGACACCCGAAGGCGAGTTCTACCGTTTCGAACTGGAATACAGGGATGACGACATCGAGGTAGATGTCTACGCAGACGGTACCGTCACCCCAGTCACCGGTAACGGCGGCAATCCCGGAGGCGGGGACAACAGCGGCGGCATGGTAGGCGGCAGCATCGAGGAGTTCATCGCAGACAAATACCCCGGAGCCCGCATCCTCGAGCAGGACTGGGACGACGGCTACCTGGAAGTGGAGATCTGGCACGACAACAAGGAAAAAGACATCTACTTCAACGGAGCCGGCGAATGGGTCCGCTCCAAGTGGGATGTCCGCATCAGCGAGCTGCCAAAAGAAGTGACAGACACCCTTTCGAAGGAATATCCGGATTATCGTATCGATGACGCCGAGTACATCCAGACCCCCGAAAGCGAGTACTACCTCATCGAGTTGGAAGGCCGCGGCGATAGCGAGAAGAACATACGCATCACCTCCGACGGAACGATTCTCTAATCAAACCTCTAATAGAATAACAGTAATTCCCGGACAAGCTCCTAAGGCTGTCCGGGAATTTTATTATGCCCGTATTCAGTAGCAAAATATAAAGTACTACCCCTCTGAGGCGTCGGCTCCCGAGTAGGGAAGGGGCCCACGAAGTGGGAAGGACCTCAGAGGGGTAGTACTTTTATTTTGCGTGGTATCTCCTGCGTACGTAATTTATACGCTTTCCTTAGCGATATTCTCGCGCATGTCAGTATCAGCCTGGATATTCTTTATCCGGTAGTAGTCCATGATACCGAGATTGCCGGAGCGGAAGGCATCCGCCATCGCCAGAGGAATCTCCCTTTCGGCCTCGATTACCTGAGCCCTGGCTTCCTGAGCCTTGGCCTTCATCTCCTGCTCGAGGGCAACAGCCATTGCGCGGCGTTCCTCGGCACGGGCCTGTGCGATATTCTTGTCTGCGTTGGCCTGGTCGATCTGCAGCACCGCACCGATATTCTTGCCTATGTCGATGTCCGCTATATCAATCGAGAGAATCTCGAAAGCAGTACCGGCATCGAGACCCTTGGCCAGCACTACCTTGGAAATCGAGTCGGGATGCTCCAGCACATCCTTGTGCGACTCCGAAGCACCGATACTGGATACTATACCCTCTCCGACGCGGGCGAGTACAGTCTCCTCTCCGGCACCTCCCACGAGCTGCTTGATATTGGCCCGGACAGTTACCCTGGCCTTGGCTATCATCTGGATACCGTCCTTGGCGACAGCAGTCACGGGCGGAGTATTGATTACTTTCGGGTTTACCGACATCTGAACGGCCTCGAATACATCGCGTCCGGCCAGGTCGATGGCTGCAGCCATCTTGAAGTCGAGGTTGATATTGGCCTTGTCCGCGGAAATCAGGGCATTGACCACATTGGGCACGTTGCCTTTCGCCAGATAGTGGGCCTCAAGCGCATTGGCGTCCAGTTTCAGACCGGCCTTGGTACCTGTGACCATGGCCATCACGATGGTGCTCGGCGGAACTTTTCTCCACCTCATCAGCACCAGCTGGATGAGCGAGATGCGCACTCCCGATATCAGGGCCTGGAACCACAGGGTCACCGGGAAGAACCAGAGCAGGATAATCAGGGCCACGATGGCCACGGCTATCCAGATAATGACGAGTCCTAATGAAGAGATCATAATAGAAGAGATGATGTTTGTTTATAAAGGTTTTACAAATATTTTATTGTCATCTATGAGGATTACCTCTACCTGCTGTCCGGGATCGATGATGCCGTTGCGGGCTGAGCATTCCACCGTGGTGTCACCGAAGAGGACCTTGCCCATGGGTGCCAGTCTGGTAATCGTAACGCCCTGCGAGCCTACGGATATGCCCTTGTCCTCGGGGCGCGAGTCCGTGCGGCTGTCAATCTCGGTGTGCAGGGAGAGCTTCTTCCAGGTCTTAGAGCGGAGCGAGAGCACCGCGCAGGCTATAGCCAGCACTGCATTTGCCGCTATCGTTATATAACCGGCGTCCGGCCCGAAACCGTCGAATGCCAGCCAGCATGCTGCTCCGATTGAAACCAGCCCAAGTGTGCCGGCCACGAAAATGCCAGGAATGAGAATGATTTCAGCGATAATGAGCAGAAGCCCCAGAATAGACAGGGAGATGATAAGTGCCATCTGAATTTATAGTTTAATGCTTTCTATACTTACGTTCTTGATGTCCAGGTCCTCGAGTATCTTGAGTACGAACTCGGCATCCTTCCGGTCGGAGAAAGGCCCTACTGCGAAGACAGTCGCCTCATCCGACCCCGACTTGGTGAGGTCTTTGGTGGTGGCGCCTCTTATTGCCGACAGCACGCTGGATGGCAGGGAGGGGCCGTAGCCCTTGAGCACCACCTGGTAGGACATTTCCCCTGATGCGGCTGACGCAGACTGGCGTGAGGCGGAACCGGTACTGCGGTTTCCGGAAGCCGGCATTTTGAGAACCCTTTCGTTCTCCATGGTTCTCGCAGTCTTTACAGGGATACTCTTTCCGTTATTGTAGGCAATGATGATAGCGTCCCGGAAGCCGTTGCCGCGCACACGTGCCAGACATGACTGGGCCTCCTGATAAGTGGAGAACAGTCCTACGGTATGCAGGTACTTGCCGGATTTCATCCTGGTGACGAACACGGGGCTCATGCCGCGGATATCCCTTACCGATGCGTGGTTGGACAGGACCATGAACTGTATCTGGTAGACTATTCCTTCCGGAAGGGTATTGTCCTCGACGAACTGCCCCTCGTTGCGCCCCAGTATCTTGAATGTATAGTCAAACTCCGGCTCAGGCTGTTCCACTATGATGTACGGAATCTTGCCCATGGCATGCCTGCTGAATGTATATTCTGGAGTCTCTTCTGCAGCAGGCTCCTGTGCTGCCGGTGTTTCCTGAGCCTTCTCTTCCTGAACTACAGGTATGATGCCTTCTGCCAGAAACATCTGCTCTATCTGCCGTATCTGCTCCGACAGAGCGTCCATCTGCCGGCGGATCTGCAGGGCCTCTTTCTCCACGTCACGGATTATCCCTTCCAGGAATTTCCGGTCTTCCTCTGAGGCTGTCTCATAGATTCTGCGGCTTTCGGCTATCTTGTCCAGTTTTTCCTGATGTTCCTCCTGCAGTCTGCGGAGCTGATGCATCAGCTTCGAGTAATCCTCCATGCGGGCATCTCCGCCCATGTCAGTCGTTTCCTCTGTCTTGGGGGTTGTCACGGCTTCCGGCTGAGGTGTCTCCTTGATGAAGGAAGCTATGGCAACAGGGGACTCGCCTTTTTCAAGAGGTGTCTTCACGGGAGTGGGAATGTATTCTGTGACATAGATTTTCACCGAGTCTGAGCCGGATGTCTCCCTGTTGGAAACGATGATGGAGTAATGTCCGTCGCGGCTCTCGAGGTACAGCAGGTCGTCTCCGGTGGATGAGTAGGGGAATCCCATGTTCTCCGGCACGCTCCATTCTCCTGTCTCATCGTCCAATTGGCTGTAGAACAGGTCGTATCCGCCCATTCCGGGCATTCCGTCGGAGGCGAAGTAGAGGGTGCGTCCGTTACGGCTAAGGACGGGAAATATCTCATTGTGACCGGATATGACATTCTCACTGAGCAGTTCCGGAATGCTCCAGGTGATGCTGTCCTTGCGGCTGGAAGTGTAGAGGTTCCATGCTCCGTTCCCGTCTGGAGCGGAATAGATTACTCTATCCTCGCTGACCGGCATGTACATGGCGGTATAGTAGGGATGCTTTCCGCTGTCGGAAATCTTGACGAAAGGGTTAGGTATGGGAATCCAGGAGCGGTTGTCAAAATCGTTCAGATAAAGGTAGAAGTCTTCGGTACGGACGGTCCGGGAAGCTATGGCTGTCGGACGGACGATGTACTGCAGCAGATTCTCTCCGTTGCGGCACTGGAGTATCCGGTCCATGATGGCTATCTGCTCGAGAGAGTCTGTGGTGAGTTTGAGGGCTTTATTGTAGTATTCCCGGGCCTGTGCGAACTCATATGCATAGTGGAGTGTCCCGGCTTTTCTCAGGTCGTCGTTCCCGGAGCTGCCGCCTGTCTGCTGTCCCAGGATGGGAAAACAAGTGAGAAAAAGGACGGCAACTGTCGTAAAATATCTGTTCAGGGCAGTCATATTCGAATAATATAGTCAACAAAATTACTAAATACTTTACAAATAAGAAAAAAATAGTACTTTTGTACCCTCAATTTTTACGCAAATTTTAAAAAGGAATTTGATATGCAAAGTAAAGGAGCCATTACTTTTTTGGCGGTTTTGATCGCTCTGGCCTGCATTTACCAGCTTTCCTTCACAGGCGTGTCCTCCATTATCAAGAACAAGGCGGACAAGTATGCGGAGGCGGCTGTGGCAGCAGAGCAGCAGAAACCCTCCTTCGCGGAGGTGTCTGATCTGGATAAGGCTTATTATCTGGATTCTATTAGAAAAGAGAGAAACAGTTTCTATCTCGACTCGGTGAGAGCTGAGAAGGTCTACCTGGGCTACACTTTCAAGGAAGTGCAGGAGAAGGAGATCAATCTCGGTCTGGACCTCAAGGGCGGTATGAACGTCATGCTGGAGGTACAGTTGAGCGACCTGGTGAGGGCATTGTCCAACTACAATGAGTCTCCCCAGTTCAATCAGGCCCTTGCCCTCGCCAAGGAGAGAGAGACGGCCCTGGGCGGCAACACCGATTTCATCACTCTCTTCTACGAGGCATGGAATGAGGTGGCTCCTGACCAGAGACTTGCTCAGATATTCGGAACCATCGACCTCAGGGACAGGGTCAATGCCCAGAGTACCAACGACGAGGTGATCGCTGTGATCCGCGAGCAGGCCGAGAGTGCCGTGGCCAACTCTTTCAACGTGCTGCGCAACCGTATCGACCGCTTCGGTGTGACTTCTCCCAATATTCAGAGACTCGGCAACTCCAGCCGTATCCTCGTCGAGCTCCCCGGTGTCAAGGAGCCTGAGCGTGTGCGCAACCTCCTTCAGGGAACCGCATCCCTCGAGTTCTGGACTACCTATGAGAATCCCGAGGTATTCCGCTATCTCCAGGAAGTCAACACCATCGTAAAAGACTATGTGGCTCAGGAGGACGGTCTGACAGCCGAGGCACAGCCCGCTGAGACCGGGGCTCAGGCAGCTCCCGCAGCCGAGGGCAGCACTTCCGATGATCTCGTGGCCGAACTGGCACAGCAGGAGGACTCTCTCTCTGCCGACGAGCTCAACTATGCCAGGAACAATCCCTTCTTCTACGCCCTCAACCCTTCGATGTACAACGGTCAGCTGATGCCCGGTCCTGTGATCGGCGTCGCTCACTACAGGGATACAGCCAAGATCAATGCATGGCTCGACCTTCCTCAGGTAAAGGCAGCACTGCCCGCCGACCTCGTTCCCATGTGGACAGTGAAAGCCTCCTCACAGTATCCCGGCGGCAACTACTATGAGCTGATCGCCATTAAGGTCAATACCCGTGACGGCAAGGCTCCTCTGGACGGAGGTGTGGTTTCCGATGCCCGTGTATCCTACAGCAACATGGGCGGACAGCCTCAGGTAGACATGGCCATGAACGCTGAGGGCGCCCAGACATGGGCCCGTCTGACAGCCGACAACATAGGCAAGTGCATTGCCATTGTGCTCGACGGTATGGTTTACTCCTTCCCCCGTGTGAACGCCGAGATTACCGGCGGCCGCTCGGTCATCGAGGGTAACTTCACCATCGAGGAGGCCACCGACCTTGCCAACGTGCTCAACTCCGGTAAGCTTCCCGCTCCCGCCACCATCGTTCAGGAACAGGTGGTAGGTCCCTCCCTCGGTAGCGCTTCCATCCAGGCAGGTATGATTTCCTTCGCAATTGCCTTTGTCCTGGTACTGCTCTACATGCTCTTCTTCTACAAGGGAGCCGGTGTGGCAGCTGACGCAGCCCTGCTGTGCAACGTCCTCTTCCTCTTCGGTGCCCTCGCATCCTTCGGAGCCGTCCTCACCCTTCCCGGTATCGCCGGTCTGGTGCTGACCCTCGGTATGGCAGTGGACGCCAACGTGATCATCTACGAGCGTGTCAAGGAGGAGATACGCGCAGGCAAGGCTCTCCGTCTGGCCATCTCCGACGGTTACAAGCATGCCTACTCGGCCATCATCGACGGTAACCTTACTACCATCATTACCGGTCTGGTGCTCTTCTTCTTCGGTTCCGGTCCTGTACAGGGCTTCGCCACCACACTGGTTATCGGTCTGATTACCTCGATGCTGACATCCATCTTCATCTCCAGGCTGATCTTCGAGGCCCGTCTGAGCCGCGGCAAGAACATATCGTTCTACACCCATTTCACCAAGAACTTCCTGCAGAATACCCATATCGACTTCGTCAGGATACGTAAGTATGCCTATATCTTCTCTACGGTCCTCATGGTAATCTGCTTCGCTTCCATCATCTTCAAGGGCTTCTCCTACGGAGTTGACTTTACCGGTGGCCGTACATACGTTGTCCGCTTCGACCAGGACGTGACAGCCGAGGACATCAGGGAGGCCGTACTGAATGAGTTCGAGGAGGGCGTTGAGGTCAAGCAGTTCGGAGGCGCCAGCCAGATGAAGATTACCACCACCTATATGATTGAGGATCAGAGCACCGAGACCGACAAGCTCGTGGACACCAAGTTGTATGAGGCACTGAAAGGCTTCTTCGCAACTCCTCTGACATACGACGAGTTCACATCCACACTTGAGAATCCCAACGGTATCATCCAGTCCGACAAGGTAGGTCCTACCATTGCAAACGACATGAAGCGCGATTCCCTGATAGCAGTGGCCATAGCCCTCTTTGCTATCTTCGCCTACATAGCAGTGCGTTTCAAAGGCTGGACATGGGGTCTCGGAGGAGTGGTTTCTACTGCCCATGACGCTATCGTCACAGTCGGCTTCTTCTCCCTGTTCTCAGGTATCCTGCCGTTTACCCTCGATGTCGACCAGACTTTCATCGCCGCCGTGCTGACCATCATCGGTTACTCTATCAACGACAGCGTGATTATCTTCGACAGGATCCGCGAGTACCGCCGCCTGTATCCCAAGCGTGAGCTGTACCAGAATATCAACGACGCCATCAACAGCACTCTGGCCCGTACCGTCAACACTTCCGGTACCACCTTCATAGTGATGCTTGCCATCGCCATCTTCGGAGGTGAGGTGATCAGAGGTTTCGCAGTGGCTCTGCTCGTAGGTATCTTCGTAGGTACATACTCATCCGTCTTCGTAGGTACTCCTATCATGTACGACCTGTACCAGCGCAAGGCGCGCAAGGAGGCCAGGAAGCTCAAGACAGCCGGTAGCGGTAAATAGCCGTAATACCGAAGTTTAAAGATTCCCGGAACAGGTTCAGGCTTGTTCCGGGAATTTTGTTTCAAGGCGCGTGAATGTTGCAGTTGAGAAAAATGAATGAATTTTTGGGAGGTTGTATTACATTTATGCTTAAATTTGAGGAAAATTTTTAAAATCTGATAGTATTATGGAACTTCCTTTTGCAGAATCTTACAGAATCAAGATGGTGGAGACCATCCGGAAAAGTACTCGCGAGCAGCGCGAGCAATGGATTAAAGAAGCCAAGTACAACCTCTTTCTTCTTAAAAGCGACTATGTGTTCATCGATCTGCTGACCGACTCCGGTACCGGAGCCATGAGCGACAAGCAGTGGGCTGCCATTATGGAGGGCGACGAGAGCTATGCAGGAGCCCGCTCGTTCTACAGACTGAAAGATACCATAGAGATGCTTACAGGCCTTCCCTACGTGCTGCCTTCACATCAGGGCCGTGCCGCCGAGAACGTGCTGTTCTCGAGCATTATCAAGGAGGGAGACATTCTTCCGGGCAATTCCCACTTCGATACCACCAAGGGACACATAGAGTTCCGCAAGGCCGTGGCTCTCGACTGCACCATCAAGGAAGCATCCGACACCGAGCTGGAAATACCTTTCAAAGGTAATATGGACCTGGAGAAACTTGAGGAAGTCCTCAAGACGACCCCCCGCGAGAAGATACCCTGCGTAGTGCTGACCGTCACCAACAATACGGCCGGAGGACAGCCCGTGTCCATGGAGAACATCAAGGGCGTATCGGCACTTTGCAAGAAGTACGGAGTGAAACTGCTCATGGACTCTGCCCGCTTCGCGGAGAACGCCTACTTCATCAAGACCCGTGAGAAGGGCTATGAGAACAAGTCTATCCGCGAGATTGTCCGCGAGATGTATGAGGGCGCTGACTACATGACCATGTCCGCCAAGAAGGACGCTATCGTCAACATAGGAGGTTTCGTGGCTTTCCGCAGTGAGGAGGACATGCGCAAGGCGCAGATGTTCACCATCATGAACGAAGGCTTCCTGACCTACGGAGGTATGGCCGGCCGCGACATGAACGCTCTGGCCCAGGGTCTGATGGAAGGTACAGAGTTCGAGTATCTGGAGACCCGCATCAACCAGGTTGCCTACCTCGGCAAGAAGCTCGACGAGTACGGTGTGCCCTACCAGAGGCCTGCCGGCGGTCACGCCATCTTCCTCGATGCAAAGAAGATCCTGACCCATCTGCCCAAGGAGGAGTTCATAGCCCAGACCCTCGGTATCGAGCTTTATCTCGAGGCCGGTATCCGCGGCGTGGAGATCGGCTCCCTGCTGGCCGACCGTGATCCTGTCACCCGCGAGAACCGCTATCCCGCCCTTGAGCTGCTCCGTCTGGCCATTCCCCGCAGGGTGTACACCAACAACCACATGGACTACATCGCTGCCGCAGCCAAGAACGTCTATGACCGCCGCGAGTCCATCACCCGTGGATACAAGATCGTCAAGGAGCTGCCTATCATGAGGCATTTCACCATCGAGCTTGAGAAAGCCGACAGATAGTATTTCCGATGGAAGACGCAGCGGCAGGAATTTTCGGGATAGACGGGCAGGAGGCTTTCAGGGAGTGTGCCCTGGAGACATTCCGCCGTCAGTATGCCCTCTGTCCACAGTACCGTCAGTACGCCGGCCTGATGGAGGCTTCTCCCGAAACCGTGAAGGATGTCGCTGACATACCATTCCTGCCTATCCGTTTCTTCAAACAGTATGATATCATTTCTTCTGCGGAGCCGGACGTGGTTCCGCAGAAGATTTTTTTCAGCAGTTCCACTACGGGCCAGATGCCGTCGCGGCATTGCGTTACGGACCTGAGCCTCTACGAAAAGAGCTTTTTGGCCGGTTTCCGACATTTTTACGGAGCGCCTGAAGAATACGTCATCCTCGCCCTGTTGCCTGCTTATTTGGAGCGTGAAGGCTCATCATTGGTATATATGGCCGATCGTCTTATAAAGGAGAGCGGCCATCCGGAGAGCGGTTATTACCTCTATGACCACGACCGTCTTTTCAGTACGCTGACGGAGTTGCGGCGCGGGGACAGGAAAACTCTCCTGCTGGGTGTGGCCTTCGCTCTTCTGGATTTTACGGAAAAATACAGGATAGAAGGACCTAATGACTCCTGGCTCACCGTCATGGAGACGGGAGGAATGAAGGGCCGCCGCGAGGAACTCACCCGCGCGGAACTGCACCGCCGCCTGAGTGCGGGATTCGGCCTCAGTTCCCTGCATTCCGAGTACGGGATGTGCGAGCTGCTCTCGCAGGCATATTCGGCTGGAGACGGCGTTTTCCGCACTCCCCCGTGGATGAAAGTTCTCATCCGCGAAATCAACAATCCATTCAAGGAATCAGCCCCGGGAGAGAGGGGCATCATACATATCATCGATCTTGCGAACCGGAACTCCTGCTCGTTCATTGAGACCGAGGATACCGGACGTGCCTGGCCTGACGGGACCTTCACAGTCGAAGGACGCCTTCAGGGTTCCGAGCGTCGCGGATGCAATATGCTTATTGAGTAGAAATTTCCACCGTTAAGGCACCGGATCATAGCCGCTGCCTCCCCAGGGATGGCAGCGTAGGATGCGTCGTACAGACAGGTAGAGGCCCTTTATGGGACCGTGCTTGCGGAAGGCCTCCAGGGCATAGGCCGAGCATGTGGGGGTGAAACGGCATGCCGCAGGGGTATACGGGGATATGCACACCTGGTAGAAACGTATCAGGAGCACAAAGGGAAAGATGAGCGCCTTCTTAAGAAAGCGGCGGAATCTTGCCCAGCGCTGCGCCGAGTCCTTCGTAGATTGCTGCATAATCAAGTATTTCAGTTGCGGTATAGACCAGCATCAGATGCCTTCCCTCCAAGGCGGGGTATTCTTCCTTCATAAGGCGCAGGGCCTCGCGGGTACGCCGGCGTATGAGATTGCGCCTGACTGCTCTCTTGAAGAGTTTCTTAGGCACGGAGATAATAACAGTCTGAGTCTCTCCGTCCGACATATCCAGATAATAGACACGATAAGGCCGGCTGTAGAACTTACGCCCGCCGGTATGGATTTTCTCAGCCAGTTTCATGTCAGTTGGAGGATATATATGACAGGTTGAATGTCTCCCCGGCCGAGCTCATCGACATCGTCGCGGTGGAGTCGGAGATGCTGTTGATGCGGAAACACTTGACGTCCCATTTGGCTGGTGTGCCGAAAACGGAATTGTCATAGAGTGTCAGGGCCAGGAAATCATCATAGATACGGTAGTAATCCTCTCCGCCTCCCATCGGAGTCCATGAATTCTCTCCGGAGCGGGACGATACGGTCAGTCCTCCGTCAGAAGCGAACTGGATCCTGTAGGAAGAGAAGTCCTCGCCGCCTCGGGAGATGAACTGCCATACCCCGGCGATAGTGTCGGTAGCCGCGTATGATGCCGGGAGCTTGCGCATGGTCATCTGTGTAAACTCTGGAGTGACCTCTTCTCCTCCCGTCATCCACCTCTCTACTCCAAGGGTCATAAGGGAGTCCTCATTGTGTATAAAAGAGTATTCCTGGGCCGTCTCCAGCGGTGTAAGGTATCCGAACAATCCATTGAAGGTCCCGGAGATGGAGAGGTCACAGCAGTAAATATCGTACAGGAGGGTATTCTCGCCCCATTGGTAATTGGCGTCCTCGAGAGTAAGTACTCCGGCCCAGGTGACTGTACTGGAGGAAGTGAATGTCATGACAGTACAGTTGCGCTCGTCGAGCAGGTTGCCGTCGAGGCTGTGGACAAGCCAGGTGGCCTTGATGTTCTCGCGGTTGTAGGCAGGATTCTCCCGGTTGCACGAAGCAGCGCACAACGTACCCAGGAGCATGGCCGACAACAGGCCTATGTAGCCCGGCCGCCGCATTATTTCATCTTTTCGAGATAGAGCAGAAGAGCCTTGGATACGGAAGGAGCCTCGGGCGTAGGAGCCTCCACCTCTACGGCATAGCCGTGATCCTTGAGGGCCTTTGCGGTCGAGGCCCCGTAAGTGACGAAGAGCAGTCCGTTCTGCTGGAACTCCGGATAGGCGTTCAGAAGGGACTTGACATCGGACGGACTATAGAAAACGACCATCTGGTACTTGGCCAGGTCGATCTTGGCCAGGTCGCTGTATACTGTCTTGCTGAAGACTGCATTGCCGAACTTCACTCCGGCCTTGGTAAAGGCCTTGATAACCTCAGGCTTCGTGCTGTCAGTGGAGGCTATGAGGAAGTTCTCTCCCTTATGCTTGGACCCGATGGTGTCTATAACCGAATCCACTGTACCCTTGCCGAAGAAGATCTTGCGCTTGCGGTACACGATGTGCTTCTGGAGATAGAGTGCGATATTCTCAGTGGTGCAGAAGTACTTCATGGTCTCCGGCACAGTGACCCTCATGGCCTCGCATACGGCGAAGAATGCGTCTATGGAGGACTTGGCCGAAAAGAATATGGCGGTGTAGTCGAGAATAGCCACTTTCTGGGCCCTGAATTCCTTGGCAGTCAATGGTTCAATGTGAAAAAAAGGATAGTAGTCCACATGGACACCGAACTTGGAGGTAATCTCCGAAAACGGAGACTGAGTATTCCCGGGAGCGGGTTGTGCAACCAGAATATCGCTTATTGTCATTGTCTTATGCAGTGTGTTAATATTTAAAAACCGTCACTACAGCTGTCGCTATAGGCATAATTTCAAGCGTGCAAAGATACAAAATAGTCAGTAAAAGAGGTTCCCTGAAAGCAAAAAATATTCTCACCAGCATCACGCCATATATCAGAAGGAGCAGTGCCGTAAGTGTTTCAGCGACGGCCCCCACTACCACGGGAGGTACGTCCGGCAGAAATATCCAGATTACGGTAAGGATGGACAGCATCAGGGTCAGTATGATGAAAAACAATGCGTTGGCCCGTGCAAGAGCTGTCATGGCCTCTTTTTCTCCGGAGACATACCCGATCCCGGCCAGGACTACGGCCTTCAGTACGGCATATCCTGCCATGACTGCCAGAATCAGCCAGTATGGAGCCACTACCGCAGAGGGACCATATACCAGGCAGGCTGCCAGAGGCAGGAACATCAGGACGGTCAGAGGCAGACCGACACTCACGGCAGAGGAAGTGGTAAAATAGGTCCGTTTGGCGGGAAAGCGGATGAAGTCTCCCGCCCAGGCAATGAAAATCCCGGTCTGTCCTTTGAAAATCAAGGCAAAGAAAATGATGAAAAGAACTGCCCATACGAAGTACCCGGCACCCTGGATAGCGGATGCCGCCTCCGCACCGACGTTGTAAGTCTGGAGGATGGAGCCGGGCAGAAGATTCCCGACAGTGAGACTGTCAGTTGCCCCGCTTAGCTGCATAGCCCATATCGGTCAGTAGTGTTGTTACCTTGTCCCTGCAGTCGCCCTGAATGAGTATTTCCCCGTCTTTGGCACTGCCTCCGGTGCCGCAGCGGCTCTTGAGCCTGCGTCCGAGTTCAGCCAGGTCCCCGTCACTGCCTACGAAGCCCTTGACGAGAGTGACTGTCTTCCCGCTCCGGTTGCGCCTGTCCAGGTATACAGTGAGTTTCTGCTTTGAAGGAGGAAGGGTCTCCACCTTCCGCTCTTCCTCGGAGGGGAGATTAAAATCGGGATTTGTTGAGTAAACCAGAGGCATAAGGGTAATTTTTTCGCAAATTTAGTATATTTGCGGCTTATACATACGAATTTGATAACATTTGACAACAGATGGAGCAGAAAAAGTTTAAATTCCTCAACCGTATCTTCTCGGTCATAGTGCTGCTGACCGCTTCCATTACATATCTTTTGACCATAGAGCCCACTGTCAGCTTCTGGGACTGCGGCGAGTTCATCGCATCGTCCTATAAGCTGGAGGTCGGCCATGCCCCCGGCAATCCAGTCTTCCAGCTCATAGCCAGGGTATTTACCATGTTCGCGTCGCCTGAGCATGCTGCTATGGCCGTCAATGTCATGAGCGCTCTCTGCTCCGCATTCACCATATTCTTCCTATACCTGACCATAGTCCATCTGGGACGCCGTATAATAGAAAAGAATGGCAACGGCGGCACGCTCTCGGTCGGAGAGGGTATTTCCCTCATAGGTGCCGGCGTGGTGGGTTCCCTCGCTTACTGCTGGTCCGATACCTTCTGGTTCTCAGCCGTAGAGGCAGAGGTGTACGCCATGTCCTCCCTGTTTACCGCCGCAGTATTCTGGATGATTCTCAAATGGGAGGAACAGGCCGATACCGAATACGCAGACCGCTGGATAGTGGCGATAGCCTTCCTGATGGGACTGTCAATAGGAGTCCATCTGCTGAACCTGCTGGTCATCCCGGCCATAGCATTTGTCTACTATTATAAGAAAGCCTCCAAGGTGACCACATGGGGCTGCGTCGGAGTACTGGCTGTCTCCGCTGCCATCCTCGCCGTTGTGCTCTGGGGCATCATCCCCTATCTTCCCAAGATAGCGGCAGTGTTCGACCTGCTCTTCGTCAATGTGTTCCACCTGCCGTTCAACAGCGGTGCGGCCTTCTTCCTCTTATTACTGCTGGCGCTCTGCTTCCTTGCAGTCTACTTCACTTACCGCAAAGGTTCGCACGTATGGAATATCATTACGCTGTGCTTTACCATGATAGTTATAGGCTACTCTGCCTTTGCCATGGTAGTCATCCGTTCGGCCAACAATACTCCGACCAACGAGGGTCAGCCCGACAATCCCTTCGCCCTGGTAAAATACCTGGGCCGCGAGCAGTACGGCAAGAATCCCCTGGTCTACGGCCAGACCTTCGCTTCCGTCTACAGCGATTACAGGATAAAGGACTACTATACCAAGATGGACAGTGTCTACTACAAGGCTCCCGGCCCGGCAGACGTCATCTATCCTTCGGAGAGCAAGATGTTCTTCCCCAGAATGCACAGCAAGGATCCCTCGCATATCCGTTTCTATGAGAGCTATACTCAGGGAAGGGGCAAGGTAATCCCCGGCACTGACCGCAGGATGCCCACCTTCGCTGACAACATGAGGTTCTTCTTCGACTACCAGTTCAACTACATGTACATGCGTTACTTCATGTGGAACTTCGCCGGCCGTCAGAACGACCTGCACGGACAGGTTCCCGGGGATCCGGTGAAGGGCAACTGGGAGTGTGGAATCGGATTCATTGACCGTGCCCGTCTCGGAGACCAGTCCGAAGGCCCGGACTACATAGTGAACAACAAGGCCAAGAACCACTACTACATGCTGCCGCTCCTGCTCGGCATTGTCGGTCTGCTCTACCAGCTGGCCAAGGACAAGCGGAACTGGTGGATCACGTTCCTGCTCTTCTTCCTTACCGGCATAGCCATTATCCTGTATCTCAACCAGCCGCCGTATCAGGTACGCGAGCGTGACTACGCCTACGCCGGCTCGTTCTACATGTTCTCGATATGGATAGGACTGGCAGTGATGGCCGTGTACGACTGGCTCCGCAAGCCTGCCTCCAAGGCTCATGTGCCCGAGAAGGCTACGGCGGCTGTCGTCAGCGTCCTGCTGCTCGGTGTACCTGTGCTGATGGCCGCCGAGAACTGGGACGACCACGACCGCAGCAACCGCTACACTGCCCGTGACATGGCCTACAACTACTTCATGTCCACCGACCCCCAGGCGATACTCATCACTCACGGGGACAACGATACATTCCCTCTCTGGTACATCCAGGAGGTGGAGGGCACCCGTCTCGACGCCAGGGTAATGAACACCTCGCTGCTGGGCATTGACTGGTACATCGACCAGATGCAGTGGAAACAGTATGATGCAGAGCCGATACATTTCACCACCCCCCGCATCAACTACCTCTACGGTACCAATGACTACGTCCAGGTGATAGACCGCTTTAACCGGCCGATTCTGCTTAAGGACGCCATAGCCCTCTTCAATGACCCCCGTGTCAAGGTCAATTTCTACGGCCGGGAGGAGAGCTATATACCGGCATCGAAGCTTCTTATTCCTGTCAACAAGGAGAATGTCATCAAGAATCATATCGTGCCAGAGGAGGATTACGACAAGATACTCGATACTCTATGCCTGGAGATACCTCTCGACAGGGACAACCTGCTGGAAAAGCCTGAGCTGATGATTCTGGACATGCTGGCCAACTACGACTGGGAGCGTCCGATTTACTTCATGACACAGGGAGGAAGTCTTGATATAGGTATCGAGGACTATCTCCAGTTCGACGGTTTCACCTATAAGTTCGTGCCTATCAAGAGCCGTACGACTTTCACTTCAGTGGAGCAGGTGGATACCGACGCCATGTATGACCGTATCATGAATGTGTACCGCCTCGACAGTTTCTCCAAGGACTTCTTTGTGGACTATCAGAACCTGTCTACGTTCAACGGGGTGGCCGCCCAGAGGTTCATGTTCGTACAGACAGCCATCGCCCTGTATGACAAGGGTGAGAAAGAGAAGGTGATACAGGTGCTCGACCGCATGCAGGAGACTTACCCTGACCGCAACTTCCCCTTCAATTCCTCGGCGGCGGTAATGTATGTCAACGAGCAGATGGTGCTCTATGCCATAGACCTGTACATCAAGTGCGGGGAGAAGGAGAAGGGTATGGCCATGGCAGAACGCTTCCTGGAAGAGACCATGCAGTCCATCAGACTGTTTGCACAGCCGTACCGCGGCTCAGTGCTTTCTCAGACCGACCTGCAGCACAACTTCCAGCTCTATCAGTACTGCCTGGACATCATCCGCACGGCAGATCCTGAAAAGACTGAGGAATACTCCAAGACATTGGGAGACTTTCTGAACAACGCGATATAGGACTGGGCGATGCGTCAAACTTTCATTTTGACACAGCACCTCATGACTACTTAGTTTCAGGCAGTAGGATTAGTTGCGCTTGAGCCAGAACTGTTCGATCAGGGCATCCCTGTCCTCGCTGCCCTTGGTGAGCATTTCTATCTCCGAGGCGGGGACGCGGGCCATGTCGAGGAATATCATGCCGTCCACACAGTAGTTGAAATCCTTGTCGACATTGAATGCCAGTATGTCGGCGTTCAGCTTGACGTATTTCTTGATAAGGGTGGGTATGCGGAAACGGCCGTCGCTCAGGCGCTGGATGTATTTGTCGAAGGCGTCTATGGTGTCCATACGGCCCGAAAGCAGCAGTTCCGGGTCGGTGCGCAGGAACTCGTACTTGAACGGAGTCCGGGGAGTCACCAGGCCTTTTGCGGATTCATTGCGGGCAGCCGTCTCTGTAAGCCCGAATACTATCAGACTGCGGTAGAACGGGGGCAGCCAGCTGGTTATGCTGGCCGGTCCGAAGAGATACTTGCAGTCCGGGTATTTAAGTACGGTATAGAACAGTCCTTTAATCAGCAGCATCAGAGGAAGCGCTTCTTTCTTGTAATCCACAGACAGGAAGGAACGGCCCAGCTCTATGCACTCCGGCAGCAGGGCGGTGAACCGGTCCGAATAATTGAAGAGGGTGTGGGTGTAGAAGCCCTTTACGCCGTACTTTTCCATTATCTCCCTTCCGATGCCGAGACGGTAGGCTCCGGCCAGTTGCCCGGCTTCGTTATCCCATAGAATCAGGTGTTTATAATATGTGTCGAAACTGTCAGTGTCTATTTCCGCTCCAGTTCCTTCGCCTACCTGGCGGAAAGATTCCTCCCTGCGGCGGCCTATCTCCTGCATCATGAACGGAATCTGTGCTGTATCGGCCAGGAAACACTGATACCTGGAAGCCTCGAAGAGAGGCGTGAGGGCTTCCATTTCCCTGCGCAGTTCCGATAGCGGGACGGGAGGCATCAGCGGCTCCTGTACCGCCGAAATCTGCTGTCCTTCCTCGTTGCGGGGGACATTGGCCTCCATGGCATATACCCGGTTGCGCAGCATACGCCCGAGTTCCCTGGGATCACTCCAGCGGGCGATTTCCCCTGCTGGTATGAGACGGCCTATGCGCATGGTCACGGTACCTCCGCTGCGGCGGAGCAGCTCACGCGGCAGGCTCAGAGTGCGGAGCATAGGGTGGATGCGGCCCAGCAGGTGGAATGTCCTGGAATTGCTTCCGTCAAAGTAGACCGGCAGTACCGGAACCTTGCAGGAGGTCACCAGCTTCATGACGGTGTGCGTCCATTCCTTGTCGGCGGGATATCTGCGTCCCTTGTAGTACGTGGAGACCTCTCCGGCGGGGAAGATGCCTACGCAGCCTCCCCGCTCTATTGTCTCCATGGCGGCTTTCAGCCCGGGCAGGCTGCTGCGGAGCTGTTTGCGGTCGGAGAAAGGATTCACGGCCAGAAAACTGTCCCGGAGGTTGGGGATCATGGACAGGATGAAGTTGGTCAGTATCTTGAATTCCGGACGGACGGCGGCCACCGTATTGTAGAGGACGATCCCGTCCCATCCTCCGAACGGATGGTTGGAGACGATGATGAACGGGCCTTCCTTGGGTATGTACTCCACTTCCTCGGGAAGGATGTCCGTGGAGATGCCGAATGTCTTCATGGCCTCCTTGGTGAACTCGCGCCCCTTGTATGCCCCGAACTGCGGATAGAGGCGGTTGATGCGGTTCAGTCCCAAGAGGGACATGGCGCAGGATGCAATCAGAGCTCCAAGCGGCCCCTTGACGGGAAGGGCCTTACGGATATCCGATTTATTGATTAACTTTGTGCCGGAGTTGAGTGTAGCCATACCATGTCAATACATCCTGCAAATATAGGCATTATTTTGAAAATGCTGCCCCACAGTCCGGGAGTCTACCGTTTTCTGGACCGGGAGGGCACTGTCATATACGTGGGCAAGGCCAAGGACCTCAAGAACCGGGTGTCGCAGTATTTCCGTCCTAACGGCCTGAACCGCAAGACTCAGGTCATGGTCTCCAAGATAGCTGAGATACAGCATACAGTGGTCGGCTCTGAGTCGGACGCCTTCCTGCTGGAGAACAACCTCATCAAGCAGTTCCAGCCCCGCTACAACATCCTGCTGAAGGACGGCAAGACTTATCCGTGGTTATGTCTGCACAACGAGCCTTTTCCCCGCGTCACGGTCACACGCCGCTTCGTCCGGGACGGCTCCAGGTATTTCGGACCCTACAGCTCCGCCATGCATGCCCACAACCTGCTGTCCCTTATCAACTCCCTTTACAGGCTCCGTACCTGCAGGCTCCCGCTTACTGACGAGGGCATTGCCAAAGGCAAGTTCAAAGTCTGTCTGGACTATCATCTGGGTAAATGCGCCGGTCCCTGCATAGGGCAGATGTCCGCTAAGGAGTACGGAGCGCAGATAGAGGCCATCACCCAGATACTCAAAGGCAATTCCTGGTCCCTTATCAAGGATTTCGAGCGGCGTATGAAAGAGTGCGCGGGGCAGTTGAGGTTCGAGGAGGCCCAGGAGTGGAAGGAAAAGATGGAACTGCTGGAGAAGCATTATGCCCGGTCGCTCATAGTCAATGCCAAGGGTATCAATGTGGATGTGTTCTACATCATCTTCGAGGGCACAGAGGCTTTCGGCAGCTTCCTGCGGGTGCATGACGGCGGCATCATACAGTCTATGAACCTGGAGATAAAAATGCGCATCGAGGAGGAGGGACCGGAGGTGCTGGGCTCATTCATCTCCGGGGTATATGACAAGCTGGCGGAGTATGGGGAAAATGCGGGGGAGCGTCCCCGTGAGATAGTGGTGCCGTTCATGCCGGATATGCCCGAAGCCCTGCCCGGGGTGACGTTCACCGTCCCTGAGAAAGGGGACCGGCTGGCCCTGCTGGAGCTCGGACGCAAGAATGCGGCGGCCATAAAGTTCGAGCGGCTCAAGCACGAGGAGTTCGTCAATCCGGAGGAACATTCGGCCCGTATCGTGGAGAATCTGCGCAAGGATCTGGGAATGGATGTGCCACCTGTGCATATAGAGTGCTTCGACAATTCCAATATCCAGGGAACCAATCCGGTGGCCTCTTGCGTGGTGTTCCGGGACGGCTCTCCGTCAAAAAAGGATTACAGGCATTTCAATATCAAGACCGTGGTGGGTGCGGATGACTTCGCGTCCATGAAGGAGGTGGTCAACCGGCGCTATACCCGTCTGCTGGCCGAGGGACAGGAGCTGCCTCAGCTGATAGTGATAGACGGTGGACGGGGGCAGGTCAATGCGGCCTATGAGGCTCTGGACGAGATAGGCCTGATAGGGAAGGTCAAGCTCATCGGGCTGGCCAAGCGTATGGAGGAGATTATTGTTCCGGGGGACCCGTATCCTTATTTCATCGACCGCAATTCCACTTCGCTGAAAGTGCTGATGCACATCCGCGATGAGGCGCACCGCTTCGGAATCACCCATCACCGCAACCGGCGGAGCGCATCCTCTCTGGTCTCTGACCTGGACGGCATACCGGGGGTGGGAGCCATCAGCCGCGAGAAGCTGGTGGCGAAGTACAGGACCGTATCCAAAATCAAGAAAGCCCCGTACCGCGAGGTGGTCAATGTTATCGGCCGCAAGGCTGCGGATGCCCTTTTCGAGTGGTTTGCTCTGGACAAGTCGTAACGGCCCGTGGTGCGGGCAGTATCAGAACGAGATGTTGAACAGCATGCTGAAGTGGTTCTGCGTGCCGTTGGCCGGTGCGGTCGTACGTGAGTAGCGGACACCCATGCTCAGCGGAAAGCCGAGCCGGATGAAGTGGAAGTCCACCATCAGGTCGGCTCCGTAGGAACAGTAAGCTCCGCTTATGCCTGTACCGGCTCCTGCCTCCAGGGCATAGTCGAAGAATGGAATGAACTGGAGTCTCTTGAAATAGAATACCGGACCTATGCGGAAGTCTCCCAGGTATATGGGGATGGCGTAGTCGGCTGTAATGTTGAGGTACGTATCCGCGAAGCTGTAGCTGTCATAGCCGCGGGGCAGCTGGGCTATGGACGTGTACAGCAGTTTCCCGTCCGAGAATTGTTTCTGGAAGGAGAATCCTATCTTCAGCCCCTGCTGCCGTGTGATGCCGGGGAAATACACATATCCGTTCAAGTATGCCAGGTGCCCGAAGTACATGCCGGCCCCGAGGGAGGAAACTCCCCTGGCTGTGATTCCGAAGCCCCAGCGCGGATAGATCTGGGAGGTGGCCGTGGGTATCACCTGTCCGTAGGAGATGCCGTACTGCAGCTGATGCCTCATGTACTGCTCTCCCTCCAGAGGGCTCATGTCTCCCTGAAGCAAATTGTAGGTGTAGGCATAGTACCTGTCATTGGCGAAATTCCAGGAAACGAAGGGGGTAAGGCTCCTGTACCAGCCCCTGCTGTTGAAATCCGTCTGCCAGTAGAGCATCGCGCTGGCGGACAGCAGCGGGTCGTGAAGGTTCTCCCTTGATACCTGCCCGCCCATAGTCAGGTCGTACATGTATGTCCTGGTGTTCCTGTCGTTGACATCGAAGCGCAGCTCTGCTGACAGGTTTCCTATAATCCTGGCGTCCACCGATACGTGGCCGGAGTGGAACCACTTGCCGGTCGAGGCGTCCCTGACATATCCGTAGCCTATGCTGGATACGATGTCCCCCAGTGAGTTCTGGGACAGAATGGTAGCACCGAGGGATGCCGCCTGGGTGAAGTTCTCGAAATTGAAGGAGCGGATGCGGTCCACATTGGCGTAGACCGGGAACCAGGAATGGATGCGGAATGCGTGCAGGAACTTGGAGTATTTCTTCGAGGGGTATTTCTCCGGATCCATGAAGTCCCCGGAATTGAGAGTGTCCCGTATGCCCCTTTCTTCCAGCAGCTCCTCTGACTGGGCCGACAGCATTTCGGCTACCGGATGCCTGTAAGGGGCGCTGAAGCTCACGGAGTCATGCCGCAGCGAGTCCGCGCTCAGGCTTACCGGCCTGTAGCCTCCCAGACTGTATTCGCTGTAGTAGAGCCTGCCGTCTGTCGGGCTGAAGTAGGGGTAGTCGGCTCCGTATTCGGAATTGGTCAGGCGGGTAAGTCTGCAGGAAACCGGGTCGAGACGGTAGATGTTGAGGACTCCGTCCAGGTCGCTGGAGAAATACAGGCTGCTTCCGTACTCTTTCAGCCCCGATATGCTCCTGGACTGCGGTTCTACGACGGTGGTCCATCTGTCCGCGGAGTATCTGAACAGACCTATGCCTCCATCGGTTATCACCGAACAGTAGATGTCGCCTCCTATGAATACGGATTCCCTTATCTGGCCTTTGTGCGGGGCTTCGGCCGTCAGCAGCACCTTGCCGTCCGGAACCGAGAGCAGAACCAGCCTGGTGGTGCCGCCTACAGGGTATTCGGCCGCTGCCAGTGTATCGCCGGTGGAGGAGGGTGCCGGGTTGAAATATTTGGTCCTGTGTCCTCCTATGTTCCTGACCTTACCGTTGCGGAGGTCCAGGCACATGATTACGGAGAAATCCTCGAGTGAGGATGCGTCGTTGGAAAAGGATTCGCTCCAGTATATCCGGCTCCGTCCGTCGTAGGTGAGCCGCGAGGAGACCGGGTTGAAGAAGCGGAGGAAATGCTCCTTGCCCGTGCTGTCGATACGTACGAGCTTGCGGGCAGTCTCCATGCCTTCTTTCACGGCTATGACCGAGCCGTGCCAGGGGGACTGGCGGAAGTTTATGCGTACAGGGTCAGTGACTTCGGCGTAGAGCCTGTCGTTGCGCTTTCTGAGGTCCTCACTTGCGGTGAAGCGGCCTCTGGACAGCCAGTCGGTCCGCCATATTTCGGTGAATGCGGCCTGCGACATACGGAAATATTCCGACATCCCCATCCCGTCCACATTGCGGTCCGGGTCGATAAGGTCGAGCGGACTGTACCATTTCCCGGCAGGTGTCCTGAAATATCTGCCGGCATAGTCGGCCATGCCGCTCAGATACCGGCTGTAGCTGTAGTTCAGGTATCCGAATACGTACTCATTGGGGGTGTAGTACTTATTGGAACCGAAATACAGGCGGTCCCAGTTGCGGTAATCCCCGTTGAGGTACATCGCCCGGTAGTATTTTAGAAAATCCGCGTTGCGTCCGCGGCCTCCTTCCGTAAGTTCCGTCTCGGCTATGACGGCCCCTCCCTCAAGGGCGTACCTGCCTGCGAACAGCCCGAGGCCCAGGCCGGTGACCTGCTCTCCGAGGAGATAGTAGAAAACATTGTATATGCCTTTCGTATAGTGTTCTATCTGTCCCACATGAGTGAGTTCGTGGATGGTCAGATGCCTGATCCAGGAGTCGGGATTGGAGCCGTAAGGGTCAGGGGATGTGAAGAGGTCCATCCGCTTGGGAGCCCATGTCACTACTCCGTTGCTCTGGGTAGTGTATGGGTGAAGGATGACGGGAATAGGCCTGGGGTCGATGTTGAGGCTTGCCATTACCATTGGCCTCACCTGCTCGAGGGTATAGAGGTAGATTCTTGCTATTGAATCGGTTTCTTCCGGATAGATTATCCTGTAATGCTCTGAGCTTATGGTTCTCCACCGTGCTCTGGTGGGGTCGTTTCCGGCAGTATAGTATTGCGCCCGGAGTGATTGCTGTGACAGCAGGGACATCAGCAGGATGGCTGATAAAATAATTGGTATCCTGTTCAACATGTGGCAAAGATAGTTATATTTGCATAATTTTGAAGTAATTTGCAGAAATATGAGTGCCATATTCCAGATATTGACTCTGCTCGGGGCTCTGGGACTCTTCCTTTACGGCATGACGCTGATGAGCGAGGGTCTGCAGAAGGTTGCCGGCAACCGCCTCCGCTCCATCCTTTCGGCCATGACGGCCAACTCGTTCACCCGCGTCCTCACCGGAACCCTGATTACTGCCGTCATCCAGTCCTCAAGTGCGACTACCGTGATGATTGTCAGCTTCGTCAATGCCGGGCTGCTGAGCCTTACACAGGCTGTCGGCGTGATTATGGGAGCCAATATCGGAACTACGGTCACCTCGTGGCTCATCTCCCTGCTGGGATTTACGGCCGACATATCTGTCCTGTCCATTCCCCTGATCGGTATCGGATTTGCCTTCATGATGTTCAAGTCCCAGAAGCGCAAGAGCATCGGCGAGATGATCATAGGCTTTGCCCTCCTATTCCTGGGACTGACCTTCCTCAAGAATTCAGTGCCGGACCTTGGCGCCAACCCTGAGGCCCTTGCATTTATCCAGAGATGGACCGACTGGGGATTCTTCTCCGTGCTGATATTCGTCCTTGTAGGAACGGTCCTTACCATTATCCTGCAGTCCTCAAGCGCCACTGTCGCCCTGACTCTGGTCATGGCCAGCCAGGGCTGGATACCGTTCGAGATAGCCGCAGCGATGGTGCTCGGTGAGAACATAGGCACGACCATCACTGCCAACATAGCCGCGTCAGTGGGCAATATCTCCGCCAAGCGCGCGGCTCTGGCCCATACGGTATTCAACGTCTTCGGAGTCATCTGGGTGCTGGCCCTCTACAAGCCCTTCCTCTGGCTGGTGGCCAGGATAGTGGTGGGCCTCGGAGGCGAGGATCCCTTCACTTCTTCCGCATCCCTGCTTTACGCAATATCGACAGTACATACCCTGTTCAATATCACCAACACCTGCATCCTGATATGGTTCACACCCCAGATAGTCAAGCTGGTGACCTGGATAATCAAGGGTCATAAGGACGAGGAGGAGGTATTCCGCCTGAGATACATTCAGGGCGGTATGATGAGCACTTCGGAACTGTCCCTGGAGCAGGCCGAGCAGGAGATAGTCCACTTTGCAGACATCGTCCGCAGACAGTATGTCTATGCCCGCCAGGCCGTAAACGAGGCCGATGACGAGAACCGCTTCGATACCCTGTTCAAGAAACTGGAGCACTACGAGCAGATTACCGACCGTATAGAGTTCGAGATAGCCAAGTATCTCAACAACATAGCCGAGGGCGAGCTCAGTCAGGAGGGCAACAACAAGCTTCACGCCATGTACAAGATCATCAGTGAGCTGGAGAGCATGGGCGACTCCGGTTACAACATCGGGCGTATCCTCCAGCGCAAGAACCTTCACGGTCAGAAATTCGAAGAGTCTACCGTCAAGAAACTCAACCACATGCTTGATCTGGTGGATGTGGCCATCGCCAGCATGACCGACAACCTCAAGTCCGGTTTCAACCATATCATCAACATCTCCAACGCCCAGGATGCCGAGCACGACATCAACGAGTACCGCGACAACCTCAAGGAGGAGCATCTCCGTCACATAGAGTCCGAGGAGAGCGGCTATCTCCGCGGAGTCTACTACATGGACCTCGTTTCGGAATGCGAGCGGGTCGGGGACTTCGCCATCAATGTGTCGGAGGCGCTGGTCGAGGTCAATTAGGGGTCTCAGGTACTGAAGAATAGCACCACGCCGCAAGTGATTGGAACTTCCGTATTTGCCGAAAACTATGTCTGCATAATGCAAATAATTGGTGCTGAAATAGTTTTGCGATGGAAATAATTGTTTATCTTCGCGACAATAAAACCCTATAACCTGTCTATATGTCTGAAAACAAAACCGTAAAAACACCGTGGTATCCCTACACCGAGGGAGTGCCCGTGCATCTGGATTATTTCAAGGGCTCTATGTTCGACATGGTAGCTTCTGTCGCTGCCCGTTACCCGAAGAACGTGGCCTTTGACTTCATGGGCAAATCCACCACGTATGCGAAGATGATCAAGAAGATAGAGCAGTGCGCCAAGGCTCTGAAGACTATCGGCATCCGAAAGGGTGACTGTGTGACCATCGCCATGCCCAACTGCCCCCAGGCCATCTACATGTTCTATGCAATCAACCTGGTAGGCGGCATTGCCAGCATGGTACACCCTCTCTCGAGCGAGAAGGAGATAGAGTTCTATCTGAACGAATCCAACAGCATTACGGTCATCACCCTCGACCAGTTCTACGGCAAGATAGAGGCCATACGCAAGAATACAGGCATCGTCAACGTCATACTCGCCCGCATAAAGGACGAGCTGGCCCAGCCCCTGAAGACCGGCTATATGATCACCGAAGGCTACAAGATAGCCAGGATACCTAAGGATGCTCCGGTCATCACCTGGAAGGACTTCATGAAGCTTTCGAAGTGCTGTTTCTACAATTATAAGGTGGAACGCGACGACAATGATCCCGCCGTCATCCTTTACTCCGGCGGCACCACCGGCACCACCAAGGGTATCATGCTCACCAACCGCAATTTCAATGCCCTCGCCGAGCAGGTCATAGCCACCAATCCTATGTTCGGCCCCGGGGACAAGATGCTGGCCGCCATGCCCGTATTCCACGGCTTCGGCCTCGGAGTCTGCATCCACACGATGCTGGCCAAGGGCGGCAGGTGCGTTCTCGTGCCCCGCTTCACCCCCAAGAGCTACTCCAAGCTGATAACCAAGAACAAATGCAACTTTATCGCCGGCGTGCCCACCTTATACGAGGCCATGCTGCGTCTGCCCAATATGGAGAAAGCCGACTTCTCCCACCTCAAGGGCGTATTCTCCGGCGGAGACTCCCTGTCAATAGAGCTGAAGAAGAAGATGGACAAGTTCCTTGCAGACCATAAGGCCACCATCAAGGTGCGCGAGGGTTACGGCACCACCGAGTGCGTCACCGCCTGCTGCCTGACTCCGGTCAAGCTTCAGAAGGAGGGCAGCATCGGCATACCTTTCCCCGACACATATTTCAAGATAGTGAAACCGGATACCGAAGAGGAGCTGCCCTACGGAGAAGAGGGTGAGATCGTGCTTTCCGGCCCCACAGTCATGCTCGGCTACTACAACAAGCCCGATGAGACAGCCAGGACCCTCCGCAGGCATGCTGACGGCCTGACCTGGCTCTATACCGGAGACCTAGGCTGCATGGACGACCAGGGATTCGTCTACTTCCGGGGCCGGATCAAGAGGATGATAGTCACTTCCGGCTACAACGTATATCCGGCTCAGCTCGAGAATATCCTCGATGCGCATGAAAAGGTGCAGATGAGCTGTATCATAGGAGTTCCCGATCCCTACAAGATGCAGAAAGTAAAGGCATTCGTCATGCTCCGCCCCGGCTATGAACCCACGCAGGAGACCAAGGACGAGCTTCTGGCCTACTGCCGCAAGTACATTGCCAAGTACGCCATGCCCTATGACATCGAGTTCCGCAGCGAGCTGCCCAAGACCCTTGTCGGCAAGGTGGCCTACCGCGTGCTCGAAGAGGAGGAGGCGAAGAAGAACCAGGCAGCTGACCAAAAATAAGCCGGCATGCAGTCAGACCGTTCAAAGATTACAAAAGGCGTAGGCTTCCAGCGCGGAGTCTACGCCTTTTGCCGTACATTCATCGGCCCTTTCGTCAATATAATCCTGCATATCAGTTACAGGCCCTGTAAGGTGCAGAGCCGTACCTTTCTGTGCCTGGGCAACCATACCCAGAACCTGGACCCGGCGCTGATGGTCATCGGTACCCGCCGCCACATGCGCTTCGTGGCCAATGCCTCCTTGACAAGGGGTATTGCCGGATTCTTCCTCAACCCCCTTTTCGGTATCATTCCCCGCGAGAAGGGCGCCAAGGGGGATGCGGCCATTGCCCTGATAGAGGCCAACCTGCGGGCGGGAGTCTCCGTCGGGATGTTCCCGGAGGGCAACCGCAGCTGGGACGGGGAGACCGAGTATATTTCGCCCCGCACCGCCGCCTTGGTGAAGGATACGGGCGTGGCTCTGCTTACTTACCGTTTTACCGGAGGATACCTGTTGCGGCCCCGTTGGGCAGACCATAAGCGGAAGGGGCCTATGAGGGGAGAACTTGTTCATGAGTATACTGCAGAAGAGATTTCCCGGATGACAGTTGAGGAAATATATGCCGCCATCTGCCGGGACCTGAGGGTCAATGCGTACGAGGCTCAGGCAGCAACGGGTGCGCTTTACCGCGGGAAGGCCCTTGCCGAGGGGCTGCAGTATGCCGCCTATATCTGTCCGCACTGCCTGCGTTTCGGGACGGTCGAGACCAGGGGCAACTGGCTGTCATGCAGTTGTGGTCTGACGGCCAAATGTCTGGAGACCGGATGGTTCGAGAAGGGGAATTACATGCCGTTTGGCAATTTCGCCGAATGGAACCGCTTTCAGAAACGCTGGGTGCATGAGCACTGTGCCGAGCTGAGACAGCGCACGGACGGGCCGATAGTGCATGATGACGGGTGCTTCAGGCTGACGCTGAAAAAGGACGGGGTGTTCACCACGCTCTCGGACAGTGCATCCGTGGCCATGTACGGTGACCGACTGGAACTTTCGTATGGGGACGTCCGTGAGGTTTTCCGTATAGAGGAGATAACCGGCTACGGCACCTTCCTCTCCCGCTCCATGTACTTCAACTGCGGACCTTCGCTCCGTTACCAGATGGTGGCGACAAAGCCCGTGTCCACCCTCAAGTACTACGCCCTCTGGCGCGGCCTCTCCGGGCGGGAGTATCTTTAAAATGTTTCGAGCTGGAGCATCAGCATCGAGGGTGAGATGTCCTTGAAGAGGACTTTCTTGTCCCTGTCGAGGAGGTAGAGGGAGGGGATGGCGCGGATGTCGTAGGTGAGGGCATCGCGGATGGTCAGGTCCTGGTTGTAGCCGGTAATCCATTCTGCGGGGTAGTCGGACAGGCCTTTGTACCACTCGCCAAGGTCTTCGTCGATGTAGATGCTGAGGAGATTCAAGCGGTCATCCTGTACCATACGGCTTATCAGGGGGCTGCTTTTCAGCATTGAGACAATCTCGCGGCAGGCAGGGCAGCCTGGATTGGAGAACAGCAGCAGGGTGTATTCTCCGGAGGTGCCGTATAGGCTGTGAAGCCGGCCTTGGGCATCAGTGAAAGTGAAATCGGCGGCGGCGCTGCCCGGGCTGTTTTTCCTGCAGGAGGCCAGCTGCTGCTGATAATAGGTGCTGTAATGTTCCCCGGTACGTCTGGTCTTCAGTATGCTTTCGATTACCGGTATGTAGAGCCCCTCGTTGCGCATCTCAGACAGAGGATGCCAGAGGGCGGATTCCATCGTTGCAGTGAACCAGTCGTAGATGTGTCCGCTGGTGTCCCGTTCTAAGGATTTCTCGGCCAGGGACATCAGATGTGCCTGAGCCTTGAAGGCCCGGTCGTAGGGTATGGACCAGAGGGCGAGAAGGTATTCTCTTGCGGCTTCCGTCATATCCTGCTCCCTTACGCCGCCGACAAGGGTGTCGGAGATGCCTGACCATGATGCCGTGGAGTCGAAATACCTGTTCCAGAAATGTTCCGCCGCATATTCCGCCGCGTCCTGTCCTGATAGCATGGAGGGGACGGAGACGGTCGGAAAGGGCTGAGGCCCGCGCTCCATGGTCTTATAATGAAAATTACACCCGCTGAAAAACAGGGGTGTAATTGTCAAAAAAAGTAAAGTTATGAAAAAAGATTTTATCATTGTGCTGTTGTTGACCTAAGAGGATTCGAACCTCTACAGACAGAACCAAAATCTGTAGTGCTACCATTACACCATAGGTCAATACCTGGGTGCAAAGGTAATAATTTTTTCGAAATTACATCATTCCGGCAATTCATCGACCCCTGCGGGTAGTTGTCTCACATGTATCCCTGGGTCCATTTGTCCATAAGGTTTCATTTCAACGTATATCCCCCTCATATACTCTGTATCATTATTCTCGAAATAGACAAGAACCGTATCATTTTCTTCGCCCTTTATTCTCTGTACTTTTGCCCATTCAATAGCGTAGTAATCGCCGTCAGGATGATATTCCAATGCTCCGGACTCAATAGAGTTCCACTCCATGTCATAGATTGTATAGTCTACTTTATGGATGTTAATTTCACTAGGATAATTTTTTGTAAAACTAGCGACCTGTTTCTCATTAGTCACTGTTTTTGGTCCCAAGTAGGTAACAGTAACTCGATCTTTTATAATGCAACCAGTCATCAAAAAAATGCTGATTATCGAAACTACTATAACCCTAGCAATAGGAAATGGATTTCGTTTCATAATGATTTAAGTTTTATTGGTTAATAAATATTCGCAAGTTATAAAAAAATACTTAATTACAAAAAAACTTGCGCATGTTACTTGTTCAGCGTCGGCAGACTGTCCCCGAAAATGTAGTAGAGGGCGAGCCAGAAGGCGAAGCGGGTGCCTTTGCCGATGAGCATGAAAAGGGCGCAGCGGCCGAAGTGGAGCTTGTAGAAGCCGAGACCTATGGCAAATACGTCGCCTACGAAGGGCAGCCAGGTCAGGAAGGCCAGCAGGGAGCCGTATTTGTCTATCTTCGATTTCTGTTTCAGCAGGGTCTCCTCCTTGACACGGAACCACTTCTCTATCCATTCCCATTTGCCTATGCGTCCTATCCAGTAGGATGTCAGGCCGCCGAGCCAGTTGCCGGCAGTGGCGCAGATCCAGGATATCAGCGGGTCCCCTCCGGCTATGAGGATGCCTACGATGAGAAAATCCGATGAGAACGGGACGACTGTGGCCGCTATGAAGGTGCCGATGAACAGGCCGATGTAGCCGAGGTCGAGCAGAAATTCCAGATCCATTGTCCTACCTTCTTATCTTTTTGAAAAATTCTGTCATCAGAGAACTGCACTCTTCGGAAAGGATGCCGCTGCTGACCTTTGTCCTCGGATGCAGCAGGGACGGGGAGAACAGGGTGTAACCGCGCTTGGGGTCGTCCGCACCGTAGACCACTGCCCCGACCTGCGTCCAGGCCATGGCGGCGGCGCACATCGGACATGGCTCGACTGTGACGTACAGAGTGCATTCGGGCAGGTATTTGCCGCCGATGTAGGATGTGGCGGCCGTCATGGCCAGCATCTCCGCATGGGCAGTGGGGTCGTGGAGGGTCTCGGTCTGGTTGTGTGCCCGGGCGATGATGCGTCCCTCGCACACCACAACCGCTCCGATGGGGATTTCCCCTTCGTCCCAGGCCCGCCTGGCCTCTTTCAGGGCCTCGCGCATGTATTTTTCGTGGTCAGTGTTCATTGTCTGTCGTTCAATATTTTCCAGGAGCCGTTCTTCTTCGCTCCGCTCCTTTCTATTATGCCTTTCTCCCGAAGCCGGTCAATAGCCCGCTTTATAGTGCTTCGCGATTTTTTTGTATTGGTTGCTATGTCCTCTATCTTGATAGACGGATTATTGGCAATAAGCTGTAAAACAGCCATCTCTACCAAAGAGACCTTTCCTGCGAGATGATTTAAAGGTCCATTTTGAACCTTTAAGTCAGTGTTTAAAGGTTCATTTTTGTCTGCTTTTATGTGCAGTGTCCTGTTTCTTAAATCTGCCTTCTCGTTGAGAATGAGGTGCCGCAGAAATCTCTCCAATGGTTCTGTAGTGGCTGTTATTCCGTTTTTCAAGTCATTGTAATTGGCCCTGGCGAGAGCATTGCGGAAAAACCACGAGTGCCTCTCAAAAGTGTCATTTTCCACATTAAATCCGAAATTACGGAGATATTTTATCAGGAATACAGCGGTTGTGCGGGTATTGCCCTCACCGAACGGATGAATCTGCCATAGACCGGAGATAAATCTTGCGATATGGCTCACGGCTTCATCCGCTGACAGCCCCCCGTAGGAGAAATTCCTTTCAATGGAAATATCATATTCCAGGGTGTCCATTATCAGACCTGCGCCGGCATAGATGATCGTTCCTCCGTCCAGAACCCATTCTTTTTTTGTGATGTTGTAGTCCCTGATGTGGCCTGCAAACTTGTATATGCCGGTGAAAAGATACCGGTGGATGCGGATGAGTTCCGCAGGAGACATGGAGAAAGTCTGTTCGGCAAGAAGTTCCGTTATCCTGTAGGAGACTGTGTCGGCCTCTTTTGTACGTTCATCATCGGTGGTCTCTCTCGCGGTGCGGCTTTCGTAATAGGACTCTATGCGCTGCCTGACATCATGAAGCGTGATCTTTCCCTCGATATGCTCGCGTGCGGTATCTATAAGGTATGCCGAAGGCTTCAGTCCGTCCACGTCCTGAAGTCCGATGGCCGTCCGCCATGCCTGCGCCCGCTCCGCCCTCGACGGCTCGCCCTGCCTTATGTATTCCTCAAAGTCTGTCATAATAGCAGAGCAAAGATAGGAAAACTCTCTATAACGGCAAATCCATGTCCTCCTACTTGAAAGTGGCAGAGATGATGTGGGAACATGCAGGCGGGTGACATTTTGGCAGAAAGGAATGACTGGCACCCATTTTGTTTTATGGGTCAGTACAGTTTGAAAACAACTAAAATTTAAAAGATATGAACATTAGACCTTTAGCAGACAGAGTGCTCGTAGAGCCCAAAGAAGCTGAGACCAAGACAGCAAGCGGAATCTATATTCCTGAGACAGCAAAAGAGAAACCCCAGCAGGGTAAGGTAATCGCTGTAGGCAGCGGCAAGAAGGATGAGCCCATGGAACTGAAAGTGGGTGACACCGTTCTCTACGGAAAATATTCCGGAACCGAGATTACCGTTGACGGCAAGGACTATCTGATGATGCGTCAGTCCGATGTGCTCGCAGTTCTTTAATTCTGTTTTGTTTAACTTTTAAAATCGTACAACTATGGCAAAAGAAATCAAATTCAATATGGAAGCCCGCAGCCTGATGAAGGAAGGCGTGGACGCTCTTGCAAATGCAGTGAAGGTAACCCTCGGTCCTAAGGGACGCAACGTGGTTATCGACAAGAAATTCGGTGCCCCTCAGGTGACCAAGGACGGTGTTACCGTGGCCAAGGAAGTGGAGCTTGAGGACCGTTTCCAGAACATGGGTGCTCAGATGGTAAGGGAGGTTGCTTCCAAGACCAACGACCAGGCCGGTGACGGTACTACCACAGCTACAGTCCTCGCTCAGGAGATTATCAGCGTAGGTCTGAAGAACGTGACCGCAGGCGCCAACCCGATGGACCTGAAACGCGGTATCGACAAGGCCGTAGAGACAGTTGTGGCTGACCTGAAGAAGCAGACTCAGGAAGTCGGTGAGGACATGGCAAAGGTAGAGCAGATCGCCACCACATCCGCCAACAACGATGCTTTCATCGGCAAGCTCATCGCAGAGGCAATGGGTAAGGTGAAGAAAGAGGGTGTCGTTACAGTCGAGGAGGCCAAGGGTACCCAGACAGAGGTCAAGGTCGTAGAGGGTATGCAGTTCGACAGAGGCTATATCTCTCCTTACTTCATGACCAACCCCGACAAGATGGAGGCCGTGCTCGAGAACCCGAAGATCCTCATCACCGACAAGAAGATCTCCTCTATGAAGGACCTGCTTCCTATCCTCGAGCCCATCGCCCGTAACAGCGAGTCCCTGCTGATTATCGCTGAGGATGTTGACGGAGAGGCTCTGACCACATTGGTAGTCAACAGACTCCGCGGTACTCTGAAAGTTGCCGCAGTGAAGGCTCCCGGATTCGGTGACCGCCGTAAGGAGATGCTCCAGGATATCGCCACACTGACAGGTGCGCAGGTAGTATCCGAGGAGAGAGGCTTCACCCTCGAGAACACCACTCCCGACATGCTCGGTAAGGCCGACAAGGTGACCATCGACAAGGAGAACACTACCATCGTCAACGGTAAAGGTGACAAGGAAGCCATTGCTGACCGTGTTGCCCAGATCCGCAAGCAGATTGAGAAGACCACTTCCGACTATGACCGCGAGAAACTCCAGGAGAGACTGGCCAAACTGGCAGGCGGTGTTGCAGTCCTCTATGTAGGCGCAGCATCCGAGGTCGAGATGAAGGAGAAGAAGGACAGGGTAGAGGACGCTCTGAACGCTACCCGTGCAGCAGTCGAGGAAGGTATTATCCCTGGTGGCGGTGTGGCATTCATCCGCGCTATCGAGGCCCTGAAGGGACTGAAAGGCGAGAATGAGGACGAGCAGACCGGTATCAACATCGTGGCCAAGGCCATCGAGGCTCCTCTGCGTACCATCGCCGAGAATGCAGGTGTCGAGGGCAGCGTAGTGGCTCAGAAAGTCCGCGAGGGCAAGGGCGACTTCGGTTACAATGCCCGCGCAGACCGCTATGAGAACCTGCTCGCAGCCGGTGTCATCGACCCGACCAAGGTTACCCGTGTGGCTCTGCAGAACGCCGCTTCCGTAGCCGGCATGTTCCTCACCACCGAGTGTGTGATCGCTGACAAACCGGAACCCGCTCCCGCAGCTCCCGCAATGAACCCCGGAATGGGCGGCATGATGTAATCAGCTGAAGGAACTCCCATATTTTGATAAAAGAGGACGGCCTGAAACTCTCAGGCCGTCCTCTTCTTTTTGCAATATGTAGGCGGATGGACACGATAAAAGTCGATTTCTGTTTCAGAAATTCAAAACTATGTTTAAATTTGATGTGCTGAATGTAAATTAAAATGCGACCCATGAAAAAAATCAATCTCCTATTGTCTTTACTGCCGCTGGCGGCCATTGCCGCAGGTGCGTCCACCGCACAGGCAGAGACCCTTCATTTCCCTTACAACCCTTCATTGTCTCCGGACGGAAAGGACATATATTTTTCTTATGACGGCGACATTTTCCGTGTCGGTGCTGACGGAGGCACGGCCATGCGTCTGGTGTCTTTAGGAGGCAATGAGAACTATCCGACGGTCTCGCCGGACGGTAAGCTGCTGGCGTTCTCGTCCGACATCAACGGCAACAACGATGTCTACATCGTGCCGGTTGCAGGCGGTGAGGTGACCCGTCTGACCTGGCATGAGGCCAATGACATGCCCGTGGGCTGGACCCCGGATTCCAAAAGCGTCTACTTCGAGAGCAACCGGGCCAACATCCGCACTACCTACCGCGTGAGTGTGGACGGCGGAACCCCTTACCGGCTGTTCGACGGGTATTTCAACACAGTCAGCAATCTGGTCGAGAACCCCGCTACCGGCGAGATGTATTTCAACGAATCGGCCGAGAGCATCAATTTCCCTACCCGCAAGAGGTATGTCGGAGAGCATAACCCCGATATCAAATGCTGGAATCCGGCCACTTCCGAGTTCCGCCAGCTGACGGACTACGAGGGCAAGGATACTTGGCCGATGGTAGACCGTGACGGCAATCTCTACTTTGTGACGGACCGCTACAACAAGGAGTCCAACATCGCGAAGTATGTCCCCGGAGGTGAGCCGCAGCAGCTGACGAAGTTCAGACAGTCGCTGCAGTATCCCTCCATCAGCTATGACGGCTCCAGGATAGTCTTTCTGCTCGAGTACAAGATCCAGTGTCTCGACACGAAGACCGGGAAAGTCTCCGAGCCTCAGATAAGCATAGCCGACAACGATGTAAGAATCACCCGTGCATTCAAGGACCAGAAGCCGTCATCCGTGGCGGTGTCTCCTGACGGGGAGAAGCTGGCCTTGGCTATAAGGGGACTGCTCTACGTATCGGATGCCGAAGGCAAATACCTTCACCGTCTGGAAACTCCGGTGGACGAGAGGGTGGAGGAAGTGGTATGGACTGACAACACGACTCTTTACTATACCCGTACCGACAAGGGATATGTAGGCGTGTTCAAAATCAAGGCTGACGGTACCGAAGGCGAGAAGGCCATATATCAGACCGAGGCCAATGTGCAGTCCCTCACAAAGTCCCACAAGGGAGACATGATAGCCTTCATCAGCGGCAGTGACAAGGTGATGGTCCTCGATACGGCAAAGGACAAGGTACGCAAGATAGCCGATGCCCAGTTCTGGTCGTTCAGAGGGTATGGGATGAATTTCTCCTTCGATGATTCGCACCTGGCATTCGAGGCCATGAATCTCTTCGAGGGCGATATCTATATCTATTCTTTCAAGGACGGCAAGCTGTACAACCTGACCAATTCGGCATCGTCCGAGGGCAGTCCGGTATTTTCCCCTGACGGGAAGAACCTGTATCTGGCAGCAAATATCTACGGCTCCTCGTTCCCTCGCGGAGGCGGACGCAGACAACTGTACCGTCTGCCGCTGGAGCGCTACGACCAGAAACCTTTCGAGTCGGATATCTATGACGGACTGTTCTCCGGAAAGGAGAAGGACAGCACGGCTGTGGGTGAAGTCAGGATTGACTACAAGGATGTGTTCCGCCGTCTGGAGGAAATGCCCGAGAACGGCAACTCTCCCTACGCGTTCGTCGACGGGGAGGAATCATGGCTGCTTTATACGGTATCCGGTACCGTTAAGGCCCTGAAGATCTCCGATCCGGAGTCAGAGCCCAAGGAGATAAGGGATGCCAAAGGACGCTGGGGATACTTTACATGCTCTGATGCAGCTCCCTACTATATCAGCGGAGGCGACATCTACAAGATCAGCCTCAGCCGCCTGAGTGCCGACAAGGTGTCGGTGTCCAAGGATGTGGAGAAAGACCTGGATGACGAATTCCGTCAGATATTCTACGAGGCCTGGGCCGTCATGGACCAGAATTTCTACGATGTGGATTTCCATGGCACTGACTGGAAGGCCAAGAGGGACTACTATGCCTCGTTCCTCCCCTATGTAAGGACCAGGGACCATTTCCGTACACTGTTCAACGATATGCTGGGCGAACTCAACTCCTCCCACTTAGGATTCACCACCAACGGAGATGAGGAGAACCGTCCCAAGGTCAGGACCACAACCGCCGAGACCGGTATTATCTGGAGCAATGAGGACCCCTATGTTATTGACCGTATTCTTACGGATGCTCCTGCCAACAATGTGGACACCGACATCCGTCCCGGTGACAGGCTCGTTGCTGTCAATGGCGTCAAGGTCTCCGAAAAGGCCAACAGGGAGAGCTATTTCACCTCGTCATTGCCCGTGGAGGAGATAACCCTTACATTGGACAGGGGAGGCCGGGATTTCGATGTGAAGCTGCATACGATAGCCTATGGCACCTTGAAGAATATGCTCTATACCGAGTGGGAGGACCAGCGTAAGGCGATGGTGGATGAGAAGACCGGCGGCCGTGTGGCATATATCCACATGAGGGACATGACAGACGGTTCGCTGTATCCGTTCCTGATGGCCATGCATACCGATGTGGTCAACAAGGATGCACTGATTCTCGACCTGCGCTACAACAACGGCGGCAACGTGCACAAGGAGGTTCTCGACTTCCTCCGCCAGCAGGAGCATTTCCGCTGGAGCTACAGGGATTTCACTCCCAACTCCCATCCCAACGTGACCCCCGGTGACAAGCCGATAGTAGTGCTGGTCAACGAGCGCAGCCTGAGTGATGCCGAAGTGACCTCCAACGGTATCAAGACTCTCGGCATAGCCAAGATAGTGGGAACTGAGACATACAGGTGGATAATATTCACATCCGGAGTGTCGTTCATGGACGGTTCCTACAGCAGGATGCCGGCCTGGGGCTGCTACTCCCTCAAAGGAGAAGACCTCGAATCTACCGGTGTCAAGCCGGACATCTATGTCAAGAACACCTTCACCGACAGGCTCTATGGCAAGGATCCCCAGCTGGATGCCGCCATCGCCGAGGTGCTGAAGGAACTGGCAGAATAGTCGGAGAAGTAACCGTACATTCATTAATGTGTGCCGGAATGGGTAAATTGCCTATTCCGGCATACCGTTTTTTATCTGCGTCTGCGGCGCCTCAGGAGGACGGCAGAGCACAGCAGGATAATTGCGCCGCAGAGGATGAATCCGGCAGGATTGGCCTTGCGGGAGGTGGCCTCTATTGTCAGGTCTCCGCACAGCAGCCTGTATCCGTCCACCTTCCATACCGGCAGTCCGTTGTCGGTAAGGTCGGTGTTGGCGGATGTGACGCGGCCTGGCATTCTGACCTTGTACATGAGTGCATAGCAGAACGGGGCTGTCAGTTCCTCTTCCAGGGCGGACATAGTCTGTTCCCATTTCGGTGCCTGTACCATGGCAGTCTGCAGGAAGGCCTGATTTCCTGATATTCCGCTCATACGGCGTGCTGTTTCTATGAACCAGTCCGATTTTCCGTCAGAGAGCATGTCATCATAGAAATCATATTTCTTCCCCATCCACTCCATCAGCTCTTCTTTCTGCTCCGGCGTGAGTTCCAGGCTTGCCGCACTGCAGATTGTCGTGTAGATATGCTGCCGGTAGCATTCGTTGACCCAATGTGTGAATTTGTCGAACAGCGGGCTGAGCATTACGTTGTATATCTCGACTCCGTTCATCCCCTGGTATCCGTGACAGGTGCCGAACCACAGCCGGAGTTCGTTTTCAGTCATGCAGCTGCCGGGATGGACAGGCATGATGTTTCCTATGCCGGGGAATGTACAGGAGTAGGTATAGGTGTTGAAAAAGAGTCCCCACCGGCGGTTCCACCTCTCCTTGCCTTGCAGGTAGGGCAGACGGGCATATTCATCGGAGGCCGGTATGTCCCGGATGGTTGTGTCCCCGCGCCGGAATGTCCGGACAGCATAGTAGTTGTAAGTCGCTGAATCATCCAGACACCATGTACTTATTGTGCGGGGCAGTGCTTCCGCAGTCCACCCGTCTCCGGGTTCGAACAGAAAGGGGTGGGAGGAGGTGTCACCGGCCAGGCAGGCTGAGTCGGCCTGCGCATAGACAGTCTTAGTCATGCTGCCGTCGGAGTTGAGCTCCGGCATGACTGTGTAGTAGGTTACGCAGGAGGGAAGAAAGAAGAATGCGGCGCTCAGGACAGCAGCTGTCATGACTGCTCTTTTCGTTGCTTGATTAACGGTTTTCATGGTCGTATGTGTTTGTGGAGCGTGCAATGATCTCCTGATACATCGCGGTACGCTTCCTGTGTTTGCGGTAATTGTCCAGATATGCAGTCTTGCGGTCCGTGGAGGTCTTTTCCTTTTCCGGAGCCTGGGCAAGCGCACTGATCTCAGTATAATGTCTGTCGGGGCCGTCTGTGGCCGTGACCGCCGTGAGGATGCAGACGGCTGCAATCGCTGCCGCCAGACCGGCCTTGGCCGCTGTATATATGGCTGTGGAGTGGTGGCGGACCGGAGCCCCGCATCTCTCCACGGCCTCCAGTATTTCCCCGGTAAGAGCTTCCGGCTCCGGTGTCGGGAGAGGATTGTTCCTGACCCTTTCGATGAAATTCCTGTATACGTCCATAGTTCTCAATATTGTATTCCTTCTTTAATCAATGCTTTCCGTACTTTCTGCCGGGCGATGTAGAGATTACTCTTTATCTGCACAGCACTCAGTCCCGATATGCGCTGTATCTCCCATGCGGGCAGCTGCTCGATTTCGTGCAGTATGAATACCGCTTTCTGCATGGGAGACAGAGCCCGTACAGTCCTTTGCAGCAGATTTTCGATTTCGTTGCGTTCAGTGTACGCTCCCGGGTCGGGTGAGGTATTCACGTTACTGCCGGCAGTTTCCGTCTCTATTTTAATCCGGAGTCTCCTTTTGCGCAGCACATCTATGCACAGCCGGCAGGCGATGGTCCCGAGCCAGGTGGCCATGCTGTATCTGGAGTCGTATCTGTGGAGTGTCTGCCATGCCCTGACGAATGTCTCCTGCACTGCGTCCCGGGCCTCTTCCCGGTCGGCCAGCATCCGGAAGCAGATGCGCCATACCATGTCGCGGTATTTTTTCACTGTCAGGATAAATTCCTTCTGTCTGTCGGCAGAGTCCATATTTTAGCTGTCTGTTTGTGTTTTTATCTGATATACGAGCAGGGGGTATAAAAGTAAAAATACGCCGGTACAGAAAGTCTGCATGGCGTATTTTTCAGTTCCGTCTCGGGATGCGGTACCGGTCTACTCAACGAATTCTATGACGTAGGCCGTCGCATAGGCTGTGCGCTTGAAGTATATCGGAGAGACGATATTGACGGTCTTTACGTAATAGGTAGTGTTGATGATGGCCTGGGAGCCTGTGAGTCCGGCATTGTCGAGCATGTCCGATATTGCGCTTTCAGTGAGGGCCTTTTTGGACAGTCCTCCGATTCCGAAGATGTATGTGGCGGATGATTCTCCTGATATCTGCTTGACTATCCGATAATTATCACTGTTGAGCTGTATGTTTGTCTGCCACAGGCTGGCATTTTTAGTGTTCTCGTAGGAGATACCGCATGAAGTGGCCATAAGGCAGGCCGCCACTGCTGCGAGGATGATTGAGATTCTGGGTTTAGTCATGGCTTTTCAAAATTTCAGGCAAATATATAAAAAAAGAGGCACCCCTCTGCTACAATAGGTACCCCTTCCTTGTGTACTAAAACCTAAACCTATTACATAGATGCAGGTGCTGTCATTTTTGTTGCACGGAAAATGAAAAATTTTATAAAATTTTTGAAAGGGTCCGGCGGGTGGGCAGGGCGGTGATGAGCAGGCCGATGAGAGCGATGCCTCCGAGGGTAAGGATAATGTCGCCGGGCTTGATGACGACGGGATAGTATTCGACGACGAAACTGCCCGGCATGCGGATGACACCGACGTGCTGCTGGATGAGACAGAGGATGATGCCGACAGCCAGGCCGATGACTGCCCCGAGGAGAATAATCATCCAGCCCTCATTGAAAAAGATGCGGCGTATGAGGCCCGGGCGTGCCCCGAGGTGCTGGAGGGTGGCTATGTCGTCCCGCTTTTCGATGATGAGCATGGTGAGCGAGCCGAACACATTACAGGACACCACGATGATGATGAACAGGAGAATCATGAAGATGACGGCCTTTTCAATCCTCATCATGCGGTAGACGGTCTCATTCTGCATGTATTTGTCCTTGACTGTGAAGCCCGGACCGAGGATTCCGCTGACTTCCTTTACTGTCTGCCTGACATCGGCGTCTCCGGTGAGCCGCAGCTCCACTTTCCCGGCCTCATTGTCCTGCAGCCCGATAAGCCTGCGTGCCCTTTCGATAGGGACGAAGAGGGTGTGGCTGTATCCCTCGTTGCCGGAGAAAAATGTGCCGATGGGGAAGAATGTCTCCTTGTTGAGGGAGGCGGCAGGATTGAGCAGCGAGATGTCCCTGTCCCTGGCGGGGAAATACACTTCTATCGGGTCGAGGAACCGGGGCATGATGCCCATTTCCACTGCGAGCCCGCGGCCGGTGACTGCCTGTGCGACCTCTCCGTGCATGAGGGTGAATTCTCCGTCCACGATGCAGGACTGTATCTCCGGGTCTTCGGTGTAACTCTGCTCCACGCCTTTCAGCATGGCCGTGCCTTCTTCCCGGTCGTAGGTCAGGAAGACAGTCTCCTCGATGCTCTCAGTGAAGGAGGTGACGGACGGCATGGAACGGATGGTACGGAAGGCTTCGGTGTCGGTGCGGAAATATTTTGCGGAGTCGCAGGTAACGGCTATGTCGGGCATGGCCCGGTCGTACATGCCGCGCACCACGTCCTCGAAGCCGTTGTATATCGACAGTACCATGATCAGGGCGCAGGAGCCTACGGCAATGCCTATCGCGCTGATGAGCGAGATGATGTTGATGACGTTGTGCGACTTCTTGGCGAAGAGGTAACGCCGGGCTATGAAGTAGGACAGGTTCATGAACTACTTTGCGAGCAGCTCGTCGATGTGCTCCACGTAGTCCAGAGAGTCGTCTACATAGAAGATGAGCTCCGGAATGATACGCAGCTGCTTGGCCATCTGGCGGCCCAGCTCCCCGCGCATGGACTTGCCCGACTCCTGTATCATCCTGAAGACCTTCTCCTGCTTGGCTGAGGGGAAAATGCTGACGTAGACCTTGGCCACAGCAAGGTCAGGGCTGATGGTCACTCCGCTGACTGACACGAGGGCTCCGTCCCAGGCGGCCATGCCCCTGGAACGGATAATCTCGGCCAGATGTCTCTGGAGCTCCTTGGCCACTTTGAGCTGGCGGGTGCTTTCTCCTTCCATAGCGGTTTACTCGAATTTGAGGATGTAGTAGTTTTTCTTGCCTTTCTGGGCCAGGATGTACTTGCCGTCGATGAGATCCGCGCTGTCGATGGTCCGGTCCGCGCTGTCGCATTTGTCCTTATTGATGGACAGCCCGCCTCCCTGAATCATCTTGCGGCATTCGCCCTTGGAGGGGAATACGTCGGTGGTTACCGCCAGCAGGTCGATGACATTCTGGGGAAGTGCGTCCTTGCTGAGGCTGTACTGGGGCACGCCGTCGAATACCGAGAGGAAGGTCCTTTCGTCGAGAGAGCGGAGAGTCTCGGAGGTGGACTTGCCGAAGAGGATCTGGGATGCGTCCACGGCCTTGCCGTATTCCTCCTGCCCGTGTACCATGACGGTGATCTCGCGTGCGAGCAGCTTCTGGAGCTCCCGCAGGTGAGGGGCCTTGGCATGCTCCGCCACGGCTGCCTCTATCTCCTCACGGCTGAGAGTGGTGAATATCTTGATGTATCTGGCGGCGTCCTCGTCGCTGACGTTCAGCCAGAACTGGTAGAATGCGTAGGGTGTGGTGTACTCCGGTGAGAGCCAGATATTGCCTTTCTCGGTCTTGCCGAACTTGCCTCCGTCGGACTTGGTCATCAGGGGCCATGTCAGTCCGTATGCCTCTCCGCCCAATTTGCGCCGGATAAGCTCCGTACCGGTGGTGATATTGCCCCACTGGTCACTGCCGCCCATCTGTAGCTTGCAGCCGTAGTGTTCGTAGAGGTATGTGAAGTCGTAGCCCTGGAGCAGCTGGTAGGTGAATTCGGTGAAAGACATGCCCTCGCGTCCCTCTCCGCTGAGTCTCTTCTTGACCGAGTCCTTTGCCATCATGTAGTTGACGGTGATGAGCTTGCCTATCTCGCGGGTGAAGTCGAGGAATCTCCAGTCCTTCATCCAGTCGTAGTTGTTGACCAGAATGGCGGCGTTGGGGGCGTCGCTCTCGAAGTTGATGAACTTGGAGAGCTGGGCCTTGATGCACTCCTGGTTGTTGCGCAGAGTGTCCTCGTCGAGGAGGTTGCGCTCCTGGGATTTCATGGAAGGGTCGCCTATCATGCCCGTAGCTCCGCCGATAAGGGAGATGGGGCGGTGGCCGGCGTCCTGGAAGTGCTTGAGCATCATGACGCTGACCAGATGGCCGATATGCAGTGAGTCAGCAGTTGGGTCGATGCCTACGTAAGCCGTGCACTGCTCTTTGGAAAGGAGTTCTTCGGTTCCGGGCATGATGTCCTGAATCATGCCTCTCCATTTGAGGTCTTCGATAAAATTCTTCATCGTATGAAAATAACAGCTTTGCTTTTGAATATCCGCACAAAGGTAGTTATTTTTATTCAAAATAGGTTATCTGCGGCAAATGCGGAAAATGGCAACACCGATGCAGACCAGAGCCAGGGCTACAATCCCCCAGATGAACCATACGTTCAGTGTCTGGCTCCTGCCGGCGGCCACCGAGAGGGTGGAGTTGGCACCGAAGGACAGGAGCAGGCAGAGCAGGAGGTTCATCTGTGCGGCCAGGTCCGTCTTGGCGGCTCTGGCGGCTTCGGTTTTCCGGTCGGGAACGGGAAGGTTCACCATATTGGGGAAGCACTGGATCAGGACCATGATGATGTAGATGCCGAGTCCGATGAGGGCGAGGGTGAGCAGGATGCCCCTGTCTCCGACTCCGTCCACCACTCCATGGAGGTTGAAATGGTTCGGTACCGGGACTCCTTCCAGGCGGGACCAGGAGAGCATCGGAAGGAATCCGGACAGCATCGCCATCGTGGCGACTATATTGAGTGAAAGATTTGTAAGACGATGAAACATAGCAGACTGATTTAGCGGTTCAGTCTGCAAGTTAGCCGACAAGCCATACCATGACGTGCCCGTCGAAGATCTCGTAGTTGAGCTCGAAAGTCTCCTCCTCTCCGTCGCGGTGGATGAATGTGGCTTCCAGTTCGCCTTCATCGCGCGGGGTGAAGCGCTCCACCTCTATCTGGCGGGCGAAGTCCACGCCGTTGCGGGACATGCGCTTGTAGATAGCTTCCTTGGCGCACCAGTAGATGGCCAGCTGCTGGTTGGTATTGTGGTCCGAGAGGTCGTCCTTCTCATCCTCGGAGAGAGCCTTGCGCTCGACTGCCGAGAAATCGCGGTCCAGGCTCTCGATGTCGATGCCCACGCTCTCCTCGGGGTGTGCGATGATGGCTGCGAACCGGGCGCAGTGGGAGATGCTTATCTCCACGGCGCAGTTCTGCAGATAGGGCTTGCCGTTGTCATGGTGGCCGAGATAGAGCTTTTCGGGAAACATCTCATTGAGCAGAGCCCTTACGGCCAGTTTCTCCTTACGCCGTGCAGGACTCTTGGTGATTTCAAGTTCTTCGAGTTCATCAGCTGGAATGGGGGCGCACAGGCGGCGCAAGTCATCCTCGTCCTCGGAAATCTCCCAGACACAGATCTCCGCCCCGTTTTCTAATTTTTCTCTTTTATATAGACCCATCGGTTTTTAAAAATAGGGTACAAAGAAAAGCACTTATTGCGGAACTGCCAAATATTTTTCCAACATATACGCCGGATTCCAGGACAGCTTGGCCTTGCGCAGCCCTTCGTCTCCGGCATCATCCTCCCGGTTGACATACTGAAGACCGGCCGCCTCGTGCTCCAGGAAAGTCCGGCTTATCATGGGGTATGCCCCTGTAACATCCGAGAAAGCCTTTTCGACATGCACTATGAATGTATCGGAGTTGATCCGCTCGCCGAGAGTGTAGGCCACCAGCCGTCCTCCGGCCCGCAGCATCCCTCCGCGGAGCTTCAGCGGGATGAAGTCCTCGAGGGCCTTGCGCACCGCGCAGGCTTCCATCTGCATCGATTCGTCGTGGATGCAGCCGTTGAGGGCGCACCACTCGTCGGTCATTGTCCTGCATTCCTCCAGCTGCCGGCGGCACAGCTCCGGGTCGCCGTCCGGACAGATGCTCTCGTAGGTCCAGTCCGGGTTCTGAGTTTTGAAACGGGAGATGAAATTGCGCTTGGGCTGGTATTTTTTCCCTGACAGGGAGATCATTTTCCCGGTCTCGTAGATATAGTCGAATGAGCGCCGGATGGGGGAGAATCCGTAATGTCCGGGCAGTACCTTCTCTATCCTGTCCCTTACCTCGGCGGTCGTCCACAGGACCATTCGCCTCCCGATATTTGCGGCATCCTCCTCCATGATTCCGAGAATCTCACGGATGTCGCCCGAGCCTGCCGGGAAAATATAATTGGCACAGCCCTCCTCCCCGTCGGAGCGGATGAGCAGCCAGTCCTTCCATCTCGCGATACGTGTGCCGAAGAACCGGGCCCAGATATACAGCGAAGTGAAGCAGTACTCCGTGGCCCGATAATCTGAAACAGCAAGGAGCGGGTCGGCCCACTCCTTGTCACTTAATTCTATGTCCTTGAACTGTGGAAGATTACTCATACAGCCACTGGCTCAGGATGGATTTGATCTCTTTCTGGGTCGCTTCATCGAAAGTCGCTATTCGGGCTCTGTGGCTGCCTCCGGGCTGGATGAAGAACTTGATGTTGTCCTTGTGGGGGTCAGCGGGCATTACTGCTGACCAAGGGTCGAACTGTCCGTAGATGAAGAGCATGCGGGCATCGGTGGCGAGCAGGAAAGCGGAGATCTTGTTGTAGAGATAGTCGCTGAAGGGGAACTCACGGTTCTGGGGCAGCATAAGCCGTGTAAGGTAATTGTCGGTATTCTTGATGCTGAAATACTTCCGGTACTTCTTGAAAGGCTTCATGTCGTAGCCGTAGTATCCCAGTTCCTGGGCTGCCTGTACGAAGAAGGGCGAGGTGACGCTCCATTTTACGAAATAGTCAGGGGAGCTGACTTTCATCATGTAGTCGAATACCTCGCGGTCCGAAGCGTCCTTGCCGGGTATCTCGGATACAGGGTATCCCCACTGCCAGAAGGCGAAGGAGAATTCCAGTACGCTGTAGTCGTAGATCTCGTCCACGGGGGCGCGGAATTCGAATTCCCGGGCCTTGCACAGCGAATCGTACATGGGCATCAGACGGTCCTTGCGGAGGAGCAGCTCGATCTGGAAGTTCTTTACTGCCTCACGGTCAGCGGGAGTTCCGACATAGTTCTCGATGAACGGCTCGTGACGGCCGTCCTGGGCACCACGGCACAGAGGGCCTACGTAGGGCACTGAGAAATCCACGTCCTCGGGATAGTAGGCCCTGTAGAGCATTGTTGTCTGTCCGCCCTTGCTGATGCCGGTGGATATCCACTTGCCGTCGAATACGCCTTTGAGGGAGGTCACCACCTCGTGCAGGTCAGCGGCTGCATTGGGGGCGTTCATGTAGTCCCAGTTGACTTCCTCGGGAGATTTGCCGGGGTAGGGGGTAGACTCGAGGAAGTAGCGGTGCTCGACCACGATGTTGTTCGTGTTGAACAGAGCCGAGATCTCGTCACGGTAGCGGGGACTGGCCGCATACTGTGCTCCGTAGCCCTCGGTCACTACCACCGTGGCGCTGTCAGGATGTACGGCGCACACGTAGACTCTCTGGGTAAATGTACCCATGTCGGGGTTCTCATGGTCGATGGGCTGTTCGAATATCACTAAATATTTCTCGGCGAACCGGGTGCTCTCCATCTCCTGCACGTCCTTGACGTGGGGCAGGGCAGCGATACGGTCCGCCAGCGTGGCCTCCTGGGCCTGGAGCTGCACTCCGAGGACAGAGAAGACCAGCATTGCGATAGAAAGGAATGTAAGTCTGCGCATAATTGTTGTTCTGTAGGTTTAATGTTGCGCAAATGTAAGATATTTTCGGGAATTGTGATAGCCCGGCTATGAGATAAGATGCCGTTGTGCCGTGCAGGCTCAGATGTCCCGGGTGCCGCTGACGGTTTTCCATTCCCCGACGGTGCCGGTCTCCGAGGAGAAGGAGGCCCCGATGCGAATGATCTGGCGTCCGTCGGCTCCGTACGGCCTTGCGTAGCCCTTTTCTTCTATCTGGGCCAGGGCCTCGTCCGCCGTGCCGTCGAGCTTGAACTCGAAGATGTAGACGTACTTCGGGGTCTCCACGATGCAGTCTGCCCGTCCTTGGCTGGAGTGGTGCTCGGCGCGGACTGTGTAGGTGCCCAGCAGGCGGAATATCAGGTAGAATGTGTACTGGAAGTAGCGTTCCCGCTCCCGTTCGTTTTCCTTGCGCCGCGCTGTATAGGGGATGTCCGCGAGAAATGCGGTCAGAATGTCCTTCAGTCTGTCTGTGTTACCGTCCCTCATGGCCATGACCATGCTTCTGACAGTACCGTCAGCATCCTTCTTGGATGCAAAGTATCCTGACGCTGCGAGGGACAGGAATCCCTGCTGTACCTCCTTGTTCGGGAAGTCGAGCAGGAAAGAACCGAAGTCCCTGTCGAAGTCCTTGATGGTCAGGTATCCGCTCTGGTAAATCATCGGGAGGGGCTTTTCGACCGTGGCCTTGTAGTCCACGAACTCCCTCGGCATGTAGTACTTCCCAGTGAGTTCGTCCAGGTTTTCATCGGACTGTGCGAGGAGCCTCAGCAGGTATTCCGGGGAGCCGCTGGCGAACCAGAAGTCCCTGATGTTGAGCTGGGCAAAGGCGTTCAGGAGGCTGAACGGGTTGTAGATATCGGTCATCTCCTCGCAGAAATGATAGCCGTCATAGTTTCGCTTAAGCATGGCCAGCATACCATCCCAGTCGGTCTTGAACTTTACTGCCATCTCCTTTATAGGCTCGGCGAAATACCGTTCCATCTCCTCCTGGGTGATGCCGCACAGGGCCTCATACCGTGCGTCCATGCTGATATCCTGCGGCTGGTTGAATCCGCTGAACACGCTCACCTGGGCGAATTTCGTGACTCCCGTCAGCAGCACGAACTGCAGGTCGTTGTCGGCCGCCTTGAACACCGAGTAGAAACCCCTGAGTACCTCCCGGTTCCAGTCCTCCAGCGGCCTGCGCTGGCCGCCCACCTCGATCGTGTAGTCCGTATCCATCACGTCCAGCAGCGGCTTGTCGTATTCGTCCACGAGCACCACGCACCGCCTTCCGGTGGCCTCGTGGGCCCTGCGCAGGACCTCCGCAAAGCGGCCGCCCACGTCCAGGTCCCTTGCCGGTCTGCCGTAGACTTCTTCCCATTCCGCCACCTGCGCCTCGATCTTCCTGTCCAGAACGCCTCCTTCCGTAAAGTTGCTGGAGTTAAAATCGATATGGAACACCGGATACTCCAGCCACTCCTTCTCCAGAGCATCTATGGCCAGTCCCTTGAACAGCTCGTGCCGTCCCAGAAAGTAGTTCTCGATCGTGGATACGAGCAGACTCTTCCCGAACCGTCTCGGACGGCTCAGAAAATATATTTTACCGCCCTTGGCCAGTCTGTACACCAAATCCGTTTTGTCCACATAGACGTATCCGTCATTGCGTATATGTTCGAAACTCTGAACTCCGATAGGATATTTCATCATGGCCGTGTCCTCCGTATTTTCCTACAAAAATAGTAATAATACGGAAAAGTACCGCTTGCTCTATATGACTTCCCAGTGTCCGCCTTTGTCCGGCCCTATGCGCCGGAGTATCCCTTCTGCTTTCATGCGGGACAGATGTTTCTCTACGGCTTTTGGAGTAATGCCTATCAGGGCTGCAAGGGATGCTGCGCTCAGACTCCCGTCCACGGACAGCAGTTCAATGATTTTCTCCCTACTTTTTTGCTTTTTCTCCCCACCTTTTTTGGTTTTCTCCCTACTTATCTCTTCATTGACGGACTTGAGGAATGCATCAATGTCGTGGCGGAGATTGCGAATCATAAGGCCGGTCATCCAGCGGCGGAATATCGATGTATCTTCCTTTGCCTCTTTCAGGATTTCCTGAAAATGCCGTAGACGGCCGAGCCGCTGCCGCTCATGGAGGCGTAGACGGCGCCTTCGTCGTAGAGGGACTGCTTGATGCGGGCCAGCTCCGGATGCAGGGCAAATACAGTGGTCTCGAAGTCGTTGAGGATACGGTCCTTCCATTCTTCGACCGGGAGGGTCTCCAGGAGGTCGCTCAGGCCGCGGCCCGAGGGGTCGGGGGTGAGGGAGGCGTAGGCTTCGGCGGTGGAGACGTGGATGCCGGGGGCAATGACCTTGATGCGGTATTTCTCCCTGAGCTGTGCGACGGCGGGTGAGTCGCAGGGGGTGAGAATCTCTCCCCGTCCGCTGCCGTACATGGGTTTGCTGTAGATGAAGAAGGGACAGTCGCTGCCGAGGCGGGCGGCGTATTCCGCAAGACGCCCGTCGCTCAGGCCGAGGCGGAAGAGTTCATTGAGCCCCCGGAGAGTCCAGGCCGCGTCGGAGGACCCACCGCCCATTCCCGCGCCGACGGGAATGTTCTTGCAGAGGTAGATGCCTACCGGCGGCAGGTCAAATTCTTTCTGCAGCAGCCTGTAGGCCTTTACGCACAGCTCTTTCTCCATGTCCCCGCCCGGCAGTTCGAATGGGAGTCCATAATAATTCATCGAGACGGAGTCCGCCTCGATGATTTCCAGGATATCCTCCTTCCAGTTGTCCACAGGGAAGAAGAGTGTCTCTATGTCGTGGTAGCCGTCGCTTCTGCGGGCGGTGACCCTGAGGCCGATGTTGATCTTCGGCCGAGGGTAGAGGACGATATTCATGGCATCAACCGCATTTGCCGTGGCCGCAGTCCTGGCAGATCAGGCAGCCCTCCTGGTAGATGAGGTTGGTCGAGCCGCACTTCTCGCATTTCTGACCGGTCTCGTCCTTGGTGCCGTTGGGGATGTACTGCTTCAGGGCGCGTTCCACTCCGTTCTTCCAAGTGTTGATGCTCTCGTCGTCGAGGTTGAGGCCCTTGACCAGGTTGAGGATGTCCACGATGGGCATGCCGTTGCGGATGACGCCGGATATGAGCTTGGCGTAGTTCCAGAACTCCTGGCGGAACATGTGGGAGATGCCTCCGAGGACTCCGGGATAGCCGTAGCGGTCAGTGTAGTGGAAGTCGTAGCGGCTGGTGCCGTCCTCGGTCTTCTCCTTGACGATACGGCCGGTGGTGATGGCGGTGGGGAGGTTGCGGGAGTCGTCCACCATACCGGTGAAGATCTCGTAGGGCTTGCCGTTCTGCTTGCCGACGAAGGCGATCCACTGCTCGTTGCCGTTCTTGAAGCGGATTACGTCGGCCTCGAGGGACTTGGGTCTCTTCTTGGGCTTGATGACTCCGGCTCCGTCCTTGGCCGATACGAGCACGCCGGTGCGGGAACCGTCGCGGTAGACGGTCACGCCCTTGCAGCCGGATTCCCAGGCGGTGCGGTAGACTTCGGCTACCATGTCCTCCTTGATGTCGTGGGGAAGGTTGACGGTAACGCTTATCGAGTGGTCCACCCATTTCTGCATGCGGCCCTGCATCTTTACTTTAGCTACCCAGTCTATGTCGTTGGACGTAGCCTTGTTGTAGGGAGATTTCTTGACCAGTGCCTGTATCTCCTCCTCGCTCATCTGCTTTACCTGCTCCACGTCGTAGCCGTTGACAGCGCACCAGGTGAGGAAGTGGTGGTGGAAGACATAGTACTCCTCGAAGCAGTCTCCGTTCTCGTCCTTGAAGGCGATGACGGCGTTGAGGTCGTTGGGGTTGACCTTGCGGCGTCTCTTGTAGAAGGGCAGGAAGACGGGCTCGATGCCGGAGGTGGTCTGGGTCATCAGGGATGTGGTTCCGGTCGGGGCAATGGTGAGCATGGATATGTTGCGGCGGCCGTAGCGGACCATATTGTCGTAGAGCTCCTCATCCTCCTTGCGGATGCGGGCGATCATCGGGTTGTTCTCCTCGCGCTTGGCATCGAAAATGGGGAAGGCGCCCCTCTCCTTGGCCATGGTCACGGAAGAACCGTAGGCTGCGAGGGCCAGGGTCTTCTGCACCTTCACGGCGAAGTCTATGGACGCGTCCGAGCCATAGGTCAGACCGAGGGCTGCGAGCATGTCGCCCTCTCCGGTGATGCCGAGTCCTGTACGGCGTCCTCCGAGGGACTTCTCGCGTATCTTGATCCAAAGCTCGTATTCAGTGCGTTTAACATCATCGTCCTCAGGATCTTGTTTTATCTTATCCAAGATGGCCTCTATCTTCTCCATTTCCAGGTCGATAAGGTCGTCCATCAGTCTCATGGCCTTGGTTACATGCTGCTTGAAGAGGTCGAAGTCGAACTCTGCCTGAGGTGTGAACGGATTATTGACGTAGGAATAGAGGTTTACGGCTATCAACCTGCAGGAATCGTACGGGCAGAGGGGAATCTCGCCGCAGGGGTTGGTGCTTATGGTCTTGTAGCCCAGGTCCGCGTAGCAGTCGGGAATGGACTCGCGGATGACGGTGTCCCAGAAGAGGACTCCGGGCTCGGCGGACTGCCATGCGTTGTGGATGATCTTCTTCCACAGGGCGGAGGCGTCGATCTCCTTGGAGAACTTGGGGTGGTCGGAGTCGATGGGGTACTTCTGGACGTAGGGCTTGCCGCTCAGGGCGCAGCGCATGAACTCGTCGTCTATCCTTACGGAGACGTTGGCTCCGGTCACCTTGCCCTTCTCGAGCTTGGCGTCGATGAAGTTCTCTGCGTCGGGATGCTTTATGGAGATGGTCAGCATCAGGGCTCCGCGGCGTCCGTCCTGGGCCACCTCACGGGTGGAGTTGGAATAGCGCTCCATGAAGGGCACCACGCCGGTGGAGGTGAGGGCGCTGTTGAGCACCGGGCTGCCGGTGGGGCGGATGTGGGAAAGGTCGTGGCCCACTCCTCCGCGGCGCTTCATCAGCTGCACCTGTTCCTCGTCTATCTTCATGATGCCGCCGTAGGAGTCGGCCTCATGCTTGTTGCCGATGACGAAGCAGTTGGACAGGGAGGCTATCTGGTAGTTGTTGCCGATGCCCGCCATCGGGCCTCCCTGAGGGATGATGTACTTGAAATCCCGGAGCAGCTCGTGAATCTCTGCTGCCGTCATAGGGTTAGGGTACTGCTGTTCAATCCTGGCAAACTCGTTCGCCAGGCGCCAGTGCATCTGGTCCGGTGAGGTCTCGTACAGGTTGCCGAAGGAGTCCTTCATGGCGTACTTGTTGATCCAGACCGAGGCAGCGAGCTCATCGCCGCGGAAATACTCTCTGCTTTCCCGCAGTGCTTCGTCGTAAGTCTTGTTATCCATGCTGTTACGTATTAGTTTTCTAACGAAAATGGTCTGCAAGTTAGGACTAATTACGTCAGCGGCAAAGCGGGAATGGGTGAAGTTATCAACGGAGTTTTTAACAACAGTTGCGGCAGCAGCTCTTGCAGTCTGTGAATTCGCCTCTTAGCCTCCTCTCGGTCAGGGAGGCCATCCGCTCTTTCAGCTCCGGGGAACTGATCTTGTCCAGGACGGCGTAGGCAAATGCCAGCTGCTGAAGGACCCGGGCCTCTTTCAAGGGTATGCCGCGGGAGCGCATGTAGAAGAGCTCGTCCTCGTTGAGGCGGCCGTTTGTGGCTCCATGCGAGCATTTTACGTCATCGGCGTAAATCTCCAGCTGGGGCTGGGCAAATGCGCGGGCATCGCGGCTGAGCAGGAGGTTGTGGCATTCCTGGTAGGCCTCGGTCTTCTGGGCGTCGGGGAAGACGTGGATCAGGCCGGAGAAATATGCGGAGGCGCTGTCATCGAGGATGCCCTTGAACAGCTCCCGGCTGTGGCATTCGGGGACGCGGTGCCGGACCTTGAGGGTGTTGGTCACCTTCTGGGTGCCGTCCACCAGGTAGAGGCCGCTGATGTCGCAGGAGGCGTGAGGGGCGTCGAGGCTGACGGTGATGTTATTGTCGATCACTCCGCCGTGGAGGGTGAGGATGACGGCCTTGAGGGATGCGCCCTCGCCTATGTGGATGTCGAACCGGGTGTTGTGCGTGGCCCGGTTGTGCTCGTTCTGCATGATGACGATGTCGGCAGAGGCTCCTGCTTCCAGGGTGATGCCCACATTTCCTTCAGTGTGGAAGGGGTTCTCGGCGAAGGTGTGGGAGCAGAGGATGAGCCGGGCACTGCTGCCCTCCTCGAAGTGGAAGGACTCCCGGGTGCTGATGTCCTCCGGATGCTTTTCCGTGCGGATGCTGATGACCTGGAGGGCCTCCCCGTATATTTTTCCTCTCTCGAAGCGGATGTCCAGCGGGCGGCCCGTACCCTGTACGCCTCCGTCAATCATGAATATCTGCCTGCTGCCAGGAAGAGGTACCTTACAGCGGAAGCCTCCCTCGATATTGTGCTCGGGAGCGTAGATGTAGTTCTCTGTCATTGTCCTGCCTCCCCGTTATCCGTTGATGATCCAGTCGTAGCCCCTTTCCTCGATCTCCCGGGCGAGTTCCTTGCCGGCGGTCTTGATGATGCGGCCCTTGTAGAGCACGTGCACCACGTCCGGGACGATGTAGTCCAGGAGTCTCTGGTAGTGGGTGATGACGATGGCGGCGTTGTCGGGCCTCTTGAGCTTGTTGACTCCGGTGGCCACTATCCTCAGGGCATCCACGTCCAGGCCGCTGTCGGTCTCGTCGAGGATGGCCAGACGGGGCTCGAGCATGGCCATCTGGAAGATCTCGTTGCGCTTCTTCTCACCGCCGGAGAAGCCTACGTTGACGCCTCTGGAGGAGAACGAGGGGTTCATCTCCACGATTTCCATCTTGCTGCGCATGAGCTTGAGGAAGTCGGCGGCGTTCAGGGGCTCGAGGCCCTTGTGCCTGCGGTGCTCGTTGACGGCGGTGCGCATGAAGTTGACGTTGGTCACGCCGGGTATCTCGATGGGGTACTGGAAGCTCAGGAAGAGGCCTTCGAAAGAGCGCTCCTCGGGGGTGAGGTCCAGGATGTCGCGGCCGTTGAATGTGACTTCTCCGGCGGTGACGGTGTAGCTGTCCCGGCCGGCCAGGACTGCCGAGAGGGTGGATTTGCCGGAACCGTTGGGGCCCATGATCGCGTGGGTCTCGCCTTCGCGGACTGTCAGGTCGATGCCGCGGAGTATTTCCTTGTCGCCCACACTGGCGTGCAGGTCTTTGATTTCGAGTAGTATCTTGTTTTCTGCCATAGTCTTTCTGTTTTGTGCGGAGTGCAAAAATACAATATTTTCCGGATGTTGCTATGCCTTTTCACGGTAAAGGCGCCACCAGTTGATGATGGAGGCCGCACCGTTTATCAGGTAGAGGGCGCAGACTATCGGCATGAATACGTGCCCGACGGATATGTGCAGGATGATCTGGGTGATGTTCACTGCCAGCCATGCCACCCAGCAGTCCCATTTCTTGAGGGCCGAGAGAAACTGGGCGACGAGGATGAGGGCGGTCACGCAGGCGTCCAGGTAGGGCACGGGATCGTGTGTGAGGGTCTCGAGGAGCCAGCCCCAGAGCCAGCCGAGTGCGAATATTGCCGCTACGGACACCGCCCTCTGCGGCCAGGACAGCATGGAGACCTTCAGGGACCTGCCGTCTTTCTCACTCACCTCCTCCGGCTTAGGATGGGTCCAGCGGTAGTGTCCGAGGATGTTGATGCCCAAGGATATGGGCTGCAGCAGCATGTTGGCCCACAGGGCTTTGTTCCAGAACATGAGGAAGAGCAGGGCGGAATACAGGTAGCCTACCCAGAAGTTGTACTTGCTGTTGCGCCCCGCCAGGAACACGCACGTCAGTCCCGCCAATGATGTAATGAGGTCAATCAGCAGCACCGGAGTGTCTCCGTTGAAAGTGAAGAGTGTGTAGTTCAGCCAGTCCATAACGGCCGCAAAAATACAAAAAACTGTGGATTGACAGTTGGGATGGCATACCATCGGCAGTCTTTCAATGCTACTTCCTTAGGCTTTCCGGAAGTCCCTTCTCACTCCTTCGGAAGGAGTCGGCTTTTCCTGCATTTCCCTTCCCGTTCCTGCGGGAGGTTCGGGCTTCTCGCTTGGCACGAAAAAAGCCGTGCTCCGAACGGTGTCGAAGTACGGCTTTTGAAGTGTTGCAGCTTTGGATTGTGTACCGAAAGCTGTTTGGACGGTTATTTTATTTCGATGAGCCTTTCTTTAGGTGTGACAGGGGTTTCGGTGTTCTTGGGCAGAGTTATGTTCAGGACACCGTGCTCCATGCCGGCAGTGATCTCTTCTTTCTTGATGTCGTCGGGAAGAAGAAGAGCCTGCTCGAAGTGGGAGTAGGAGAATTCCCTTCTGAGGTATTTCTCGTCCTTCTTCTCCTCTTTCTTCTCATCCTTGTGCTCAAGGGTGACAATCAGTTCGTTGTCCTCATTGACACGTATCTTGAAATCGTCCTTGGACATGCCTGGAGCGGCTATCTCCACCTTGTACTCCTTGTCATTTTCCTTCACGTTGATGGCAGGGGACGAAGTCCTCATCATGCTGCCGAAGTGCCTGAAGTCATCATCGAAAAAGTCATTGAAAAATGCGGGCAGCCAGTTCTGCTGTGTTCTTCTGCTAGGTACCATAATGTTATCCTCCATTTTAATTGTTCTGAATAATGTTTTTTGAACGCTCCGGCCTTCGGATCAGGTTCCGGGTCCGTCTCCGGTTCCCGGCGCCCCGTTCCTCCGGCCCTTTCGGGGAGTCTTCCGAAGTCCCTTGCGGGGTCTCCGTTCCGCCCTCCCTTTCGGGCGTTCGATAGATGATATCGCAAATTGTGGACCAGGGGGCTTTGGCACGCGGAGGCTTGACGGAATGTCGCATTTTTCCGCCAAATTGTTGCGAAATCTCTGAAAATCAATAGATTAAGTGACAAATTGGCAGAAAAAGGATGTTTACAACAATGCCGCTTAGAGAGCGCACCTTCTTAAGGTGAGGCGGAAATGCGGGAAAATAGCTCACCTTCGGAAGGTGGAAGAAGGCAGTTGGGAGCGAAATCGCGTGTACAGACGCTACAGAGGGCTTCGGGCGATTGCGCACCTTCTGAAGGTGAGGCAGAAATGCGGAAAAACAGCCCACCTTCGGAAGGTGGGACGAGGCGGCTGGAAACGGAACCGCGGGAAACGGTGCCGTTGCGGTAGATTAGGTGGTGGAGTCGAAGACGAGATGCCCTACCCGACACTGCCCTCGAGCGAGACCTCGAGCAGCTTCTGAGCCTCGACCGCGAACTCCATCGGGAGCTTGTTGATGACCTCCTTGGTGTAGCCGCCGATGATCAGGCCGACTGCACCCTCTTCGGGAATGCCTCTCTGACGGCAGTAGAAGAGCTGGTCCTCGCTGATCTTGGAGGTGGTGGCCTCGTGCTCCGTTATGGCGGTGGGATTCTGGTTCTCCACTACGGGAAATGTGTGGGCCCCGCATTTGTCCCCGAGCAGGAGGGAGTCGCACTGGGAGTAGTTGCGGGCGTTCTCGGCCCCCGGCAGGATCTTGACCAGACCCCGGTAGCTGTTCTGGCTGTGGCCGGCGGAGATGCCCTTGCTGATGATGCGGCTGTGGGTGTTCCGCCCGATGTGGATCATCTTGGTGCCGGTGTCGGCCTGCTGGTAATTGTTTGTCACGGCCACGGAATAGAATTCCGAGACGGAATTGTCGCCTTTCAGTATGGTGCTGGGGTATTTCCAGGTAATGGCCGAACCGGTCTCTACCTGGGTCCAGAAGAGCTTGCTGTTCACTCCCTTGCAGATTCCCCTCTTGGTGACGAAGTTGAATATGCCGCCCCGTCCCTGCGCATCGCCGGGATACCAGTTCTGGACGGTGGAGTATTTGACCTCGGCATTGTCCAGCACTACTATCTCCACTACTGCTGCATGCAGCTGGTTCTCGTCTCTCATGGGGGCTGTGCAGCCTTCGAGGTAGCTTACGTAGGAGCCCTCGTCGGCTACGATGAGGGTCCTCTCGAACTGGCCGGTGCCCCTGGCGTTGATGCGGAAATAGCTGGACAGCTCCATCGGGCAGTGCACTCCCTTGGGGATGTAGCAGAAGGATCCGTCGGAGAATACTGCGGAGTTGAGGGCTGCGTAGTAGTTGTCGCCGTAGGGTACCACTGATGCCAGGTATTTGCGGACCAGGTCGGGATAGTCCCGGACGGCCTCGGAGAAGGAGCAGAAGATGATGCCCTTCTCGGCCAGCGACTCGCGGAAGGTGGTCTTCACCGATACGGAGTCGAATACGGCATCCACGGCGGTTCCGGCCAGTACGCTCCTCTCATGCAGGGGAATGCCCAGCTTGTCGAAGGTGGCCATAAGTTCGGGGTCTATCTCTTTTTTCTCAGGCGCTTTTTTTGGGGCCGCGAAATAGATGATGTCCTGGAAGTCTATCTCCGGGATATCCAGATGTGCCCACGTCGGCATTTTCATGGTCAGCCACTTGCGGTAGGCTTTCAGACGGAAGTCCAGAAGCCACTGCGGCTCGCCCTTCTTCTCCGATATCAGCCTGATGATGTCCTCGTTAAGTCCTTTCGGGATGAATTCCTGCTCCACCAGGGTCTCGAAGCCGTGCTTGTACTCGGCGGAGCCTATGTTTTTAAGTATGTCGTCTTTCTCGCTCATAATCAATCCTTGCTTTTTGCAAAAGTCGGACCGCAAAGATGATGATTTTTTCGCTATGTTTGCAGTGTTAACATTAAAATGTCGATATATGAAGAAAGTTATTGCTGCCTTATCCGTCCTGATTACGGCATCTCTCATGGCAGCAGCCCAGTATCTACCGCAAGAAGCAACCCTGTATTACAAGGCCGGCAACGTCTACACCACCGATGGCGACATCAAGCTGACCAAAGCCAACGCCCTGAACTATTTTTCGTCCCTGGACGACTACGAAAACTATTGGTTTAAAGGCAAGAGACTCTTCACTGCCGGCATTGTGGTCAGTTCTGTCGGAGCAGGTCTGGCTTTGGGAGGCTATCTTTTCGATGTCATCAACACTTCATTTTTCTGGGAAAATGACCCGGAGACTCCTCAGATGTATGTCCCCATTCTGTCGTTTGCCGGATGGATTTTCGGAGGAGCAATGTTAGTGGCAAGCGTACCTTTATATTGGGTCGGTACGGTAAAGCTGAAGAAGGCTGCGGCAGCAGGAGGCCCTGAAGGCCTGGCATTTGAGCCGGAGCTGTCCTTCGTCTCTAAGTCCGGCGGTATCGGTCTTGCTGTTAACTTCTGATCCGGTCAGGACCCTGCAGCCAAATTTTTGCTAACTTAGCAGACTGACAAATTCTTGAAAATGGCAACGGAAATATCATCAATCGGCAAGCAGGCCCTGATGTCGCGGCTCTTCGAGGGCAGCGGCTTCGTGAATGGGCGGGGCTGCGCGTTCTCCGGGGACGGGGACTTCGGCACGGTACACAAGGTGTTCATGGAAAAGGTGGATTTCGACTTGACGTACAATCCGCTGCGGCATCTCGGGCACAAGCTGGCCCTGAATGTCATCGGGGAGCTGTATGCGGGCATGTATTCTCCTGTGGGTATGGATGTGGTAGTGGCCCTGTCCAACCGATTCTCGGCCGAGGATGTGCAGGATCTGTGGGAGGGAGTCACCGCAGCGGCGAAGGAGCATGGTGTGAGGCATCTCTCCCTCGACCTGGTACCGTCCGCGTCGGGCATGGTGGTGAGCATCGCGGCATACGGCTCTGCCGGGAAGGAAGTGGCGCAGAAACGTAAAAAAGCTCAGTCAAAGGACCTTCTGGTCCTCAGCGGCGACCTCGGAGCGGCCTATATGGGGCTGCACGTGTTAGAGAGGGAAAAAGCTGCATTTGAGGGCACTCCCGGCGGAGCTGCACCCAAGCAGCCGGATCTTACGCAGTACAAATACATTGTAGGCGAATACCTCAGCCCTTACATCAAGCCGGGTATTCCGGGACGTTTCTCCGAGGCGGGAATTATCCCGTGCGGAGGATATTTCGTCAGCAGGGGCCTCGGGGAAGCGGCCAAGCGCATTGCCGCTGATACGGGCCTCGGAGTCAAGATCTACGTAGGGAAGATTCCGATTGCCTCCAAGACATTCGAGATGGCGCAGGAACTGAACCTTGATCCCATTACTGCCGCCGTCAACGGTGGGGATGACTACCGTCTTCTGTATATTGTCCCCCTCGAGTTCCACGAAACGCTCCGCCATGACTTCCAGGACTGGGACATCATCGGCCACCTCGCCCGTCCCGAAGTCGGAGAGGTCCTCGTCACCCCCGAAGGGGCGGAGATAGGCATCCATGCCCAGGGCTACGAACAATAATTTTACTGAAATACAATGAAAAAGCCGATTCTCCATATAGACAATGCAGAAATCAGCCTCCTTCCGTTGGGTCAGGAGGATTATATTTCATTAACGGATATGGCTCACAGCCAAATGCAGGAGCATATCATATTCCGATGGATGAGCCTTAAAAGCACAATTGAATACATTGGCGAATGGGAAGCATTGTATAATCCGGATTTTAATTATACCGAATTCGGTACAATTAGAAATAAACAATAGGAACTTATTGAAATAGTTACTGAAATACAATGAAAAAGCATCTACTGTCCATTGCGGTCCTGTCCCTGCTGGCAGTTGCCGCAGCCTCTTCTGCCTCGGCGCAGGAGAACTATCAGCCTTCGCCCGAGATTGTGGCGGCGCAGGAGCAGTTCCGGGAGAACCGGTTCGGAATATTCATTCACTGGGGTATTTACTCCATGTACGGTCAGGGCGAGTGGGCTCTGAACTACAACGGTCTGACTCAAGAGGAGTACAGCAAGATGGCCGGGGGCTTCTATCCTGCGGACTTCGATGCGGCTGAGTGGGTGAGTGCCGTCAAGGCCGCCGGAGCCAAGTACATCTGCATCACGACCCGGCATCATGACGGATTCTCGATGTTCGACAGCAAGTGTACGGACTACGACATCATGGACGCCACCCCCTTCAAGCGCGACATCATCGCCGAGCTGGCCGCCGAATGCGAGCGTCAGGACATGCCCCTGCATTTCTATTACTCGCTGATCGACTGGGGCCGCACCGATGCACCCCGCGGACGTACCGGTCAGGGTACGGGCCGTCCCGAGGCCACCGACCCCGACACCTATTTCGATTTCATGAAGTGCCAGCTGACCGAGCTGCTGACCCGCTACGGCAAGGTGGGCTGCATCTGGTTTGACGGCAACTGGGACCATGAGGAGTGGGAGCAGCCCTACGACTACCGTTACGATGAGCTGTACCCGCTGATTCATGAGCTCCAGCCCGGGTGCCTGATCGGCAACAACCACCACATCACTCCCTATCCCGGTGAGGACATCCAGATCTTCGAGCGCGATATCCCCGGCGAGAATACAGCCGGATGGCACAGCGGCGGAGTCAGCACGACCCTCCCTCTCGAGACCTGCCAGACCATGAACGGCTCCTGGGGCTACCGGATGACCGACCAGAACTACAAGAGCACGGATGAGCTTATCCGCTATTTAGTCTCAACAGCCGGACGTGACGCCAACCTGCTGCTCAACGTGGGACCTCAGCCGAACGGCAACATCCCCGCAGCGGCTCTCGAGCGTCTGGCCGCGATGGGCGAGTGGCTTGCTGTCAACGGCGAGACCATCTACGGCACCCGCAGCATCCTCGTGAAACCCCAGCCCTGGGGCGTGACCACCCACAAGGATGACCGGATGTGGCTCCACGTCTTCCCCGCCGACGCCTTCAAGGCCGCAGCTGACGGTCAGATCTACGTGCCCTACAAGGACGGCCGGAAAGTCGCCTCAGTCACACCTTACGGCTCGGATGTGAAGCTCGCCTTCAAACAGTACAAGGAAGGCCTTTTCGTCACCCTGCCCGAGGACATGCCCGCCGATGTGCCCGATTATGTTGTCGAGGTGACGTTCAAGTAGCCGCCCCGGCTGTCAGTCGCGGTGTTGCGGAGTACCCGCCAATAGTGCGCTCCCGAAAGCTCATTGCGAGGTGGCTTCGGGAGCGCATCGGCGCAGTATGCCAAACTGACTCAAAAGTTCAGCGCGAGCCCTATCCCGCCTGACTGGGTCACGAAGGACAGTTCAGGCATGTATGCCAAGGAGCCTGTGCCTCCAGCGTGGGCAGCCTTCTTCAGCCTGACCGTGCCGACCCAATACAGCGGAACACTCACTAAAATCAGCGTACCTCCTACTGCGGCGCCCATCCATGCCAGGACGGGGAGGTGCATCTCCGGAAACTCAGGATCGGCGGAGATGCCGTTCTGGATTATGGCCTCTCCAATGAGGCTTCCCAGCACGATGCCCGCTCCGACCGAGCTCGTCACGATACCGGCGGTGAACAGCCTCTTGCCGCCGAGCCAGTATCGCTCGTAGTCGTCGACGGAACTGAAATAGTTGAGGGCGTTGGCCTTTGTCAGCTTCACGCCGCCGTCTGCGGTATAGACATTGCCCGCCCTGTAGTACAGCGCTCCTCCTTCGCGGGCGTACTGCGCGTCAGCGGAATAAAGGGATAAGGCCGTCAGGACGGCGATGAGTAAGGTTGCTTTAAGTGTCTTCATATAAAAGAATTTAAGATGTAGCAAATATAATTCTTTTTCACCAAACCGATTTGGTTGCGATTCCTCCGTAGACAGTCAGGTTTGCAGGGTCATAAGTAGGTATTCCAGACTTAGTGCCATCATAGAGTTCTGCAATGAGGCAGTCCAGATTATCCAGTGCCTCCTCCGGCGTGATGGAGCGTGATACTGCGTCAAGTGGTTCCTGTTCGAGGACAGCTCTCTCCTCAAGTGCGGTGCACGATGCAGCCGCCATGGCTGCCAGTGCTGCCATGTAAATGATTGTTTTTTTCATTTTTAATTAATTTAAGGTGTTTTGGGTTAATTTATTTTATTATTGAAAAAGTACCATAAGCATACGCAACAGGAGATTCTATGATTAGAAAATAGTTGCCTTTAAGAGTTGGCCCATCAAGTTGTACGGACGATGGTTCTTCACTGAAATAATGCGAAGTATAATTTATGGTATTGCCAAATGTATCGATAATATATATCTGAGCAGTTTTTAAACCATAACATTCGATAGTAATGCATGATTCTAGGCAGGAATGGTATGCGAATATGCTATATATGCATGTACGATCTTCAGCTGTTACGGTTTGTTTGTCAATGGTTAAATCAATACACTCAGTGTCTTCTGTCGCATATAGGTTGAACATTGTTGTCGAGATGACCAAAGTGAGTAGAAAGAGTTTTTTTAACATGATATTTTAGTATTAAACGCAACAAAATTAACACTAAAATACTTTGGCTCAAAGCATTAAAGTTTAACAATCACTTTTGGAATTTGTTTGTGAAACAATATGTTACAGAATTGAAATTTTGAAAAAATCTGATTGTTGTTTTAGAAAGTTTTACATAACTGATCCCTTAGAATAAAAAGATAAAGTCCAATATTAGTGTCGTGCTCAGTTAATCCTAGTTTTTTTCGAATATCACTGCTAATGGAGTAGTGGCGGGACAGATTGAGATAGTTGCCGATTTCTTTACCGCGTAGACCTAGGAGATGTAAGTGGCAGATATCTATTTCCCGTTCTTTTAATCCTTTATCAACAAGGTATGAGGTGAAAGAAGGATACATAACGGAGAAGTAATTTCTTAAGTTCTTTAAAAGTGTTTCTCGGTCGGCGACGAGTGAGTTAAGTTCTTTTTCTAAGGATTTGGAAAGTCCGTCATTTGTGATATAAGAAGCAATCAGCTTGTGAAATAGTGATATTCTGCCTTCTATTTGAGTGCGTAATTCATAATTCTTTAATTCTTTTTGATTAAAATCTGCAAGGACGTTTGCGTATTTTATAGTAAGATTATCATTCTCACTTTTTAATAATTCAAAAGAAGTTTCAAGATTCTGTGTAATGTCTTGTAGGGTTGCGTTGGTTTTTTCCAGTGAAACATTTTCTGCCTCAACAAACATTCTCCTTTTCTTTATCTTTCTAATAGCAAGTATAGAGACCAACCCAATAATGATTGTGCTTAGAACTGTGACGATTAACGTAAATATTAGTTTCATACTTTTCAACTCTGCATAGTATCTTTCGTCCTCATACTTTGTCTCGTCATTATAAATAAGTTGTCGTTCGAAAGTGTCGGTGTCAATATATTGGAGTAGGTAGTCGTATGCTTTGTTTATTTGTCCTTTTTCTTTGTATATGTGTGAGCATAGAAGGAGGTAGCGTTGCTCGTTCAAGTAATTGGGGTTACTGTAAGGGTATAGCGCGAGGGCTTGTAGAGCGGAATCCTGCTCATTTTTATAGTAGTATGCTTTTGCAATAGACAGCCAGTCTATCAAAGAAGTGTCCTGGACTGCATTTGTATAATCTTTGATTATTCTGGATGTCAGGTTTGTTGAGTCCTTGGCAACAGCATCAAGATAGGCATTGTAGTAAACGCTCTTGGCCGAGGTATTCATGAATGTCGTCAGTGTTTTTAGCGTGTCCAGATACCGGAGAGTGTTGGTAGTGTCTCCAAGAACCTGGAAAATATTCACGGCATTGGACAGCTCTTTAGCATAGCGGGACATATCATTCGCTTTTTTGTAGTGCTCTGCTGCTTTTAAAGCATTGTCTTTTGCTGTATGGAAAAGATTCAATCTGTAATAGATACCTTTTTTAGCATTAAAAAGTCGCCCTGACATCAGGTGATTATCATTGTCATCAGCATATTTTTCTGCCTTGATGTAGCAGCGCATAGCGCCCTCATTGTCTCCTGCGTTTTTCTTTATCCTTCCGAGGTAGTAGAGCGTCTTGAGCTTGTCCTCCGCGCTGCCGTGATGCCTGTAGTACTTGACGGCCGGGCGGATGATGCTGTCGGTGGCCAGGTCGATGTAATTTTTGTCCAGGGCCTGGGAGTAGAGCAGGGCATAGTGGGCTCTTAGGCGTCTGGTGTTCAGTTCTTCTGTGTTGATGCTGTCCAGCATGGTGTAGACCACCGCCGGGTCCTCTGTCTCCATTACTTCCTCGGCCTTGTCGAGAACGGCCTTAATATGCGGCTTGTCCGTGCAGCTGATGAGGAGCAGGCTGGTGGACATGAACAGGAATATCAGAGTATAACGCAGATGTTTCATGCGGCAAAGATAGCGGATTTCCGCCAACTACAGCAGGAAGTCCTCGATGTTGTACGGAGTGATGACTTTGAGGTTGCTGCCGGGGTAGGCTTTGAGGAAGGAGGAGGGAGTGCGGTGCCGGGCACCGGGATTCCATTTGAATTCGAAGGCGGACAGGTTTCCGTCGCTTTCCTCTATGTAGTCTATCTCTGACTGTTCTTTGGTGCGCCAGAACCAGGAATTGCACCAGTGACAGGTGTAGGCGTTCTGTTTCACCCTTTCGGAGATAGCATAGTTCTCCCAGAGGGCACCGATGTCCCGGCGGCTTTCGGCCTGGGAAAAATCTGCGATTATGGCATTGCGGATGCCGTTGTCATAGAAATAAATCTTTTTGCTGCTTTTCAGCTCGTTCCTCAGATTGCGGCTGAATGAGCCGAGGCGGAAAACGACGAAGCACTGTTCCAACAGCGTTATGTATTTCTCAACGGTCTTGGCATCCATGCCGCAGGTCTGCCCCAGTTCGTTGTATGAGACTTGCGAACCGACTTGATAGGCAAGGGCCTGGAGCAGTGTGGTGAGTCCGGATGATTTCTTTATATTGTCCAGCAGCAGTATGTCTTTATATAGGTAGCTGTCGCTGAGCATCATCAGCAAGTCTTTCTCCTGGCCGGGATGTGTCACTACTTCAGGGTAGCTGCCGTATACCAGCCTGTGCGGGATAAGACGCTTCTCTTCCAGCAGGCCGTGCTCCTTTACCATTTCGCCGAATGAGAGCGGGTACATCCTGTATTCCCATTTTCTGCCTGTCAGCGGTTCATTTACTTTACTGGCCAGCTCAAATGAAGAACTGCCTGTGGCAATCAGCCGGACTTCTGGAATATAGTCAGTTATCAGTTTTAGTTTCAGTCCTATGTCCTCTATCCGCTGGGCCTCGTCGATAATCAAGGTCTGCTTGTCTCCGATGACGGCTTTCAGACGGGTAGATGTGATGTTCTGAAACAGCTGGCGGACATCCTGTTCCGCTCAGGAAGAGAGTTCCGCTGTCGTTTCCGAACAGGTCCTTAAGCAGTGTGGTTTTTCCCACCTGCCTCGGCCCCAGAATGATTACGGCCTTTCCGTCATTAAGTTCGGCCATTATCCTGCCGGTAAGAGCTCGTGTTATCATATCGTCTGAATTTTACACAAAATAGCAACTTTTCGGAATGTAATCCTAAAAAGTCGGGTTTGCTCTATGCGGATTTCCGCCAATTACAGCAGATCCGCCATGTATACAGGAAGGCAGATAACATCCTTGTCTTTGCGCAGGTCCTTAGTGTAGAGAAGATACCGGTTGAGAATCCTCGCTGAAAACTTATGCTGGAACATATCGAGGGATTTATGTGAGTTGTAGCCTGATGACTTGATCTCGACAGGACAGATCTTGTCTTTGCGCGAAATGAGAAAGTCGATCTCGTAGTTGCGGACTTCCTCCTTGAATGTATAGTAAAACACTTCATTGCCTGCACTTTTCAGCATCTGGGCGATGACATTCTCGTAAATATATCCCAAGTCAGCGGGGAGTTTGTCGGAAAGGAGTTTCCGGTATATCACATTGTCCGTGTAATCGCGGTCCATGAATGCAAGAGTGACAAAAAGCCCGGTATCAGCAAGGAACATCTTGAAGTAATTGTAGTCGGCATGAAGGGAGAAACCAACACCGGGGTCATCGGCGTGGTAGGCAAAGTTCACTGTCATGGAGTCTGCCATGTCCATCAACAGTTCACCGAGTCTGGCTGCCGTTGCATTTTCAATTACGCTTCCTATTTTGTAGCGGGTTGTATTGCGGGAGAGTTCTGCGGGAATGGAGGCAAACAGGCGGGAAGCGCGGCCTGACGGGTCGATTTTTCTGAAATCATCGATGTACAGTTCCAGGATGTTCCGTTTTACTGCGTCTATGGCCGAGAAATCATTGGATTCCAGGTAGGCACTGACAGCCTGTGGCATACCTCCTATGAGCATGTACAGGCGGAAAAGGCGCATAAGGTCGCGGTTGACGGCATCTCCAAGTGACTTGAGATTCTGATAGGAGTATCTGATCAGTTCATATGGCTGAGGCCTTTCTATGGCCCATAAAAACTCTTCGAAGTCCAGCGGATACATTGCAATACGTGTTTCTTCGCTTGGTATCACGATGCCTTTCACATTCTTCTTTATGGATAGCAGCGACCCCGTCTCAATGTAGTCATACCGGTGGTCTTTTACGAGGTGTTTGATTGCCTGCCGGGCTGGGGGACAGAGCTGGACTTCATCGAAAACGATAACCGATTTACGTTCATACAGCGAAACATTGAACAATGACTGAATCCTCAAAAAGAAGTAATCCAGATCGGAAATATGAGAGAACAACTCCTTGACAGCATCATCCGCTATCGAGAAATCAATGATTATACATGACTTATATTCCTTGCGGGCGAACTCCTCCGCGATGGTGGATTTCCCGATCCGACGCGCTCCTTTTATCAGAAGTGCCGTCTCTCCGTTGCTTTCCCGTTTCCATCGGAGCATCCTTTCGTAAATTTTGCGCTTGAATATTTTTCCAGACATGTCCAAAACCTTTATTTTCATCAGCAAAGATACGTCTTTGTCGGAAAATGCAAAATGTTTTTGCGGGAATTTGTCGGAAAAAGCAAAATGTTTTCCCTGGTTTTTGTCGGAAACAGGAAAATGTTTGCTCAGTCGATGTGCAGGTCGCGGATGAGGGTCAGTTCGGTGGACTGCTCTCCGGTCCAGCCGCCCTTGGCCTGTACTCCGCACTGTATCTTGACGAAATCGATGTAGGTCAGGTCGGCGGGCTCTCCGTCCCAGCGGACTGCGTCGGAGATGCGGAATTTGTCGATGTCGGGATCCGTCCCGCTCCAGTTGTCGGCGTAGCCCCAGTCGAAGGGGTGACCGATCCAGAGGGAACCGTTGCCGTTCTCGTCGACGAGGCGGTCTTCGAGACGGGTGCCGCGCAGGGTATAGCTGTCAGCCGTAATCCAGAGCGGGAAATAGGTCTCCTGACTGTGGTATGCGGGGATATAGTCCACGGTGCCTGAGCTGCCCCTGTTGTCCGTCCATTCGATGCTCGTTCCGTTGGAAGAAGGCCGGTAGTAGGTGACGGCATAGTCCTGCCATGTCTCCGGTTTGCCGTATTCGGAGCCGCGCAGCTCGTACCAGGTGTCGTCGGGCAGACCATTGCCGTTCTCATCCTGGCTTACCCAGATGATACCCGGCTCGGATGAGGAACTGTGGGCGTTGCCGGTAATCTGCAGATCGAAGCCTCCGTCCGTACTGCTCTCCACACTGTGGTCGAAGCCTGCGGTGAGGTAGCCTCCGAAGGCCCCGAGGGAGACGAACTGACCCTGGGACAGCCGCTCGAAAGCGTAGGAGCAGGCTTCTTCCTGGGTGGTGAGGGTGACTCCGTCGTTGATGAACTGTCCCGGTGCCGGGGTGTATTCGTAGACTTTGGATATTGACGCATTGCTCGAGGCGTCAGCTGCCCGGAAATACGTCCCTTCGGCAGGCAGTACTGTCACCGTCAGGTCCTGTGAGGCGGCTGTATAGGAGTTCCGCATGGTCACGTTCACGGTGTAGGAGCCTTCGGCGGTAAGGTCAAATACGTATTCGGAGCTTTCCCCGCTCTGCACCTCAGTCCCGTCCACACTCCAGGTGTATACGGCATCGAAAGGGTACTCGATATCCTGCGGCCGCAGCAGCAGGCTGCGTCCGGAGCTTATCCCGTATTCCGTCCGGTCGAATGTCCAGGAAAATGCCTCTCCAGGACTCATCACCTCTACGGTAAACTCTATTTCGTCCCGGCCGTCCCGGTTCTCGACGCATAGTCCGGCTTCGAAAGTCCCTGTCTCCCCGGTAGGGAATGTGTACACCGAATCAGTGGAGACAGTCTTCCCGTCTATGGTCCAGGAATAGGTTACGGGCAGGGCGGAAGAGATCTCCGGCGCAAGCACCAGCAGGGAGTCCTGCAGTACGGAAAATCCGCGCGCAGCTCCCGGCAGGGAAATCTCCGGCGGCATCATCCCGTAGACATCGATGCGCAGCTCGGCCTTGTCCTCGCCGGCGGAATTGCTGACGGTGAGCATTATGTAGTATTCGCCTGCCTCATCACTGGTAAACGTCAGGGACTCTTCTACGGACAGGGTCTCCCCGTCGCAGGTCCACAGCCATACAGTTCCCTCCCCGCAGTTCTCGTATTCAGGAGTGACGGTCACCGTCTCTCCCACGACAGTCTCGTACAGCTGCTGCTCAAGCAGAATTACCGGAGGCAGGGATTCGCGCTCATCCCTGCACCCGGTAACACCAATAACTATTAAAAATATGAATGCAGAAAAATATTTTCTCATCAAGTGCGGTTACATTCTTACGGTCACGTCGTCGTATGCGAAGTATCCTGGAGCGGCCATGCCGTATTCGTTCTGAATGGAGGAAGTGATGTCAAACTCGACCTTTACCGGCGATCCGAGTCCGGTGAGGTCCCACAGTGTCCAGGCATTGATGCTCTGGCCGTTCTCAGTAAGGTAGAACTCGCTGGTGCCCGTTACGGTCCCGGCAGCATCGTAGCCTGTCGCCGTTACTTTTGTCCAGTCGTCAGCCCCTGCCAGAGCCTCTACTGTGCCGAGATAGTAGGAGGTGTTGGTTACATACATGCTCTCGATGACGCGTCCTACGCCGTCCTTGAAGTAGAAATAACCTACGTTCTTGGAGTATTCGCTTTTAAATCCGTTGTGCACGCAGAAGTTGCTGCCGGAGTGGCCTCCGCTCAGGGGAATGGCCAGCTGGAGGGTGTAGTCGGTGGTGGCCGCCTGGTCTGTGTAGTTGGAGACTGCGTGGCCGCCGTTCCAGTAGATGGTGCTGCCGTTGCTCTCGCAGAGTTCTGATGCCAGTTCCGTATTGCCCTGGTCGTACCAGCTGTAGTCGGTACCGGTCACCATGTCGCCGTAGAGCAGCTCTCCTCCGTATTGGGGATCATCTACGAGTGCGTCCCATGAACTTCCCTCAAAGCTGAGGGTTTTCAAAGTGTACTCAGGTCCTTTCTCGCATGATGAGGCGAGGATGACAGCGGCTGCTGCAGCAAGGGAAATTTTAAGAATTTGTCTCATGTTATCCTTAATTCCGCAACACTATAATTTAACTTTATTTATAAGTTCCTGAGCAACAAA
>ERZ779737.103-NODE-103-length-90020-cov-3.650942_pt1 | contig 90020 bp, 92 predicted proteins | sample MGYA00511889_ERZ779737 | MGnify/ENA primary metagenome ERZ779737 (study PRJEB29588, sample SAMEA2163575) | human gut metagenome | biome: human gut; feature: human-associated habitat; material: faeces | place: Denmark | collected 2008/2010 ...
AGATGGAGATATTTGTTATTTTAGATTTAATGTTAGTAAATAGTCACGTCATTTTGGCGTGATTTTTTTATTTTAAAGGTGATTATAACTAAAATATTATCTATATATGTTAAAATGTCGTATATTGCTTGATAATTTTGCTAAAAAGTTAAAAAAAGTATTGGACAAATTGTTAATAAATTGTTATACTACTTACGAGTATTTAGGTACTCCTTGCCAAGAAATTGGCCATTAGTCCAAAAGGAGGTGTAATAATGAGAAAGTATGAACTTATGTTTATCGTAAAGCCTGATTTAGAGGAAAGTGCAATTAAAGGTGTATTTGAATCTATGAAAAAAGTACTTGAAGATGAAAAAGCTACAATTCTTGAAGAAAAAGAAATGGGTCAAAGAGATTTAGCTTATGAAATCAATAAGTATAAGACAGGTTACTATTTCTATTTCTCTATTGAAGCAGAAGGTTCACATGCTGTTAAAGAATTTGATCGTGTTGCTTTAATTAATGAAAATATTATTCGTCACTTAATCGTTAAAGTTGAAGAATAAGAAAGAGGTAATTAAATGAATAGAATATGTTTAGTTGGACGTCTTGTAAAAGATCCAACATGCGAATTTGTTAATACAAGTAACGGTAGTATAGCTCGTTCTAGATTCACAATTGCAGTAGATAGAAGTTACCTTTCTAGTAATCAAGATGGAAATAGAAGTGCAGACTTTATAACAGTTGTTGCATGGAGAAAACAAGCAGAAAATATTGCTAAATTCCAAAAGAAAGGAAACCAAATTGCAGTAGATGGTAGATTACAAGTAGATAGCTATCAAGGAAAAGATGGAAATACAGTATGGTCAACATTTGTTGTTGCTGATTCTATTCAATTCTTAGATAGAAAAGGTGATGTTCCATCTAATAATAACTTCGATACTCCAAGTGATAATGTCAGCCCTAGTGATTTTTCTAGTGCTCCTTCACAAAGTGAACAAGGAGCTAGTGTTTGGGATGCAGGTTCTAATATAGAAATAGACCCAGATGAGTTACCGTTCTATTAGAAGGGAGAATAATTAAAAATGGCAGAATTTTTTAGAAAAAAGAAAAAAGTTTGTTATATGTGCTCAGGACATGATCATAATATAGATTATAAAGATGTTGATACACTAAAAAAATACGTTAATGAAAGAGGTAAAATATTACCAAGACGTGTTACAGGAAACTGTGCTAAACATCAAAGATATATTGCTAAACAAGTTAAAAGAGCAAGATTTATGGCTTTAATCCCATTTGTAAAATAAATTGTAATTAAAAATATCACTATTAACGTAGTGGTATTTTTTTGACATGACGTAATAAAATGCTAAAATTAACAAAAAATTACGGTATAGCGTAATAAATTGACAATAATAAAATAAAGTTATATAATATATTAAAGAAAGGACAAATTATTATGGTAATTCGTGAAAGATATTTAAAATTAATAAGACCATTTTATGATCAAGAGTTAATTAAAGTGTTAATTGGTATTAGACGTTCTGGAAAATCAGTTATTTTAAAACAAATAATAGATGAGCTAAAAGAAAATAATGTTGATGATAATCATATTATCTATATTAACTTTGAAGATTACGATTACGAGGAATATACTGATCCCAAAAAGTTAAACAATTATGTTAAAGAAAGAATAATTGATGATAAAAAATATTATATATTCTTTGATGAAATTCAAAATGTTATAAAGTGGGAAAAAGTTGTAAATTCATTAAGAGCAACTAAAAACACATCAATTTTCATTACAGGATCAAATAGTGATTTATTATCTAGCGATTTAGCAACTCATATTGCGGGAAGATATGTAAGTTTTAAAATAACCCCATTCACATTTAATGAAGTGTGTAAATTATTAAATCTCTCAGATAATAGGGATATTGAAGATGCATTTAATGACTATATTAAGTGGGGAGGAATGCCTCAAAGATTTATGCAAAAAGACGATATTTCAAGAAAAACATATTTAAATGATATTTATGATTCTATTATTATAAAAGATATTGTAAAAAGATTTAATATTAAAGATATCGATTTACTAAATAGAATTGTAACTTACATATTAACAACACCTTCACAAGTATTTTCTCCTGATAGCCTAAAAAAATATATGCAAAGCGATTCCCGAAATGTATCTCTTGAAACTATATATAATTACCTAGATTATATAACTCGTGCTAATTTAATTTCCAAAGCGGAAAGATATGATGTTAGAGGAAAAAGAATACTAACTGGTAAATACAAATATTATCTAACTGACTTAGGTTTTACCAATATTTTAAGTGAAGGCAAAAAAGGACAAGTTGGTGCATATTTAGAAAATATTGTTTATAATGAACTAATTGCTAGAGGATATAATGTAAACATTGGAACATTAGAAAATGGCGAAATAGATTTTATAGCCACAAGATTTAATGAAAAAATATATTTTCAAGTAACATATATTTTAAACGATGAAGAAGTTGTTGAAAGAGAATTTAATGCATATAAAAATATAGATGATAATTATCCTAAATTTGTTCTCTCAATGGATAAATTAGATTTCTCTCAAAATGGAATAATTCATAAAAATATAATTGATTGGTTATTAGAAAAATAATATAGCTACTTTAAAGGATATCTACAAAACTATTATAGGTATCTTTTTTTAAATTTATTTGTTATACTATTAGGGAATTAGACAGGAGTGGTTTGCATGAAAGTTATATTATTAAAAGATGTAAAAAAACAAGGAAAGAAAGACGATATATTAGACGTAAGTGATGGATATGCTGAAAACTTTCTTATTAAAAATGGACTTGCTGTAAAATATACAGATGGTTCTAAAAAAAGATTACAAAATGAATTAGAAACAAGAGCACTAGAAGAAGACCTACTAGTTAAAAAATGCCAAAGTGATAAAGAAAAAATTGAAAAATTAACATTAACATTTAAAGTTAAAGTAGGTAAAAATGGTAAAATATTTGGTACTATTTCATCTAAACAAATAGCCGAAGAATTAAATAAAAAAGGATTTAATATTGATAAAAAAATTATTGAATTAGATCATCAAATTGATACCTTAGGAATTCATAAAGTTTCTATTAAATTACACAAAAAAGTAGTTGCTAGTTTAACTGTTTCAGTAAAAGAGGTGTAATTAAGTGGCCGAGAGAAAAATGCCTCAAAATCTTGAGGCTGAGATGATGGCTTTAGGATGCGCATTTTTAACAAGGTATGCTTGTGATAAAGTATGTGAAGATTTAGATAGTGATATGTTTGTTAGTGAAGCAAATAAACGTATATTTGAAGCAATTTACACATTACATCAAAATAAAATTCCTTTAGATTCATCAACAATTAAAAATGAAATTGAAAAACATATATCAATTAACGCTATTGGTGGAATTGAATATCTAAGTGAAGTAATTGATTCGGTTATATCATCAGCTAATATTGATTACTACATTGATATTATTAAAGATAAAGCCTTAAGAAGAAAACTAATTGATGTTACTAATAAAATTAACAGTGATGCTTATAATGAAGAAGAAGAAACTAATTATTTAATAGATGATGCTGAAAAGAAAATATTTTCAGTTACTAAAGCACGTAAAGCCGGCGAATTTAAATCAATTGCTTCGGTAATGAAAAGTGCTCAAGAACAATTAGAAAAACTTGCCAAGAATCAAAATGAAATTACTGGACTAGCAACTGGGTTCTATGATTTAGATAAATTAACCAGTGGTTTACATGAAAACGAACTTATTATAGTTGCGGCTCGTCCTGCTATGGGTAAAACAGCATTTGCTCTTAACCTTGCCGTTAATGCTGCATCAAAAAGTGATAAAGCTGTTGCCTTATTTAACTTAGAAATGTCCGCTGAACAACTTGCCATGCGTATGATAGCAGCAGCTGGCGGAATCGAAATGAATAAAGTAAGAACCGGACGTTTAGAACATAACGATTGGAAAAAAGTTAATGAAGCCATGAGTGAACTTAGTGAAACAAATCTTTATATTGAAGATAATGCTGGTATGACAATATCTGAAATAAGAGCTAAATGTCGTCGACTAGCAACAAGTGATAAAGGTTTAGGGCTAATTGTTATTGATTATTTACAGTTAATTTCCGGATCAAGTAAAAATGAAGGAAATCGTGTTCAAGAAGTATCTGAAATATCACGTTCTTTAAAAACAATGGCTATGGAATTAAAAGTTCCAGTTGTTGCTCTAGCCCAACTATCTCGTAGTGTTGAGCTTCGTGAAAACAAAAGACCAATTATGTCAGACTTAAGAGAATCAGGATCAATCGAGCAAGATGCCGATATCGTAATGTTCTTATATCGTGACGATTACTATAATAAAGCTGCTGCTGAACAAACTGATACATCAATAACTGAATTAATAATCGGTAAACATCGTAATGGTGGTACCGGAACAATCGAATTATTATTTGAAAGAAGCATGAGTAATTTTAGAAATTATATTAAAAAAACCGAAGAAAATTCAAAGTAAAGCGAAGTGATAAAAATGAAAAAGAAAGAAATAATTATATCAATATTATTTACAATCTTAATATCTTTATTAATGTACTTTTTATCTTCAAAAAAATCTGAAGATTTAATTCCCGTTGATGTTTATGAAGTATTTGTTGAAGGAAAAAGCATCGGATACTTATCCAATGAAGAAGAATTTTTAAAATTAGTTGACGATAAACAAGAAGCAATTAAAAAGAATTATGGAGTTGATAAAGTATATCCTCCTAACGGTTTAGAAATCGAAAAAATAACAACTTATAATGAAAATATTAAAAGTTCAGAAGATATTTATAACACAATTGAACATGATAGTCCATTTACGATTGAAGGTTATACTATAACTATTAAATATAAAGATGAAAGTAAATCTCCAGTTGTTATATATTCGTTAAAAAAAGAATATTTTGAAGATGCATTTTATAATCTAGTATCAGCTTTTGTTGGAAAAGATAAATTAAATAGTTATAAAAATAAAACTCAAGAAGAAATAACTGATGAAGGCACTAAAATAACATCAATTTATTGGAATGAAGAAATAACTATTAAGAAGTCATTAATAAGTACAGATAAGATGATTTTTACTAATTCCGATGACTTAAGTAAATATTTATTATTTGGTACAACTGAAAAACAAAAAACTTATACAGTTAAAGAAAATGATTCAATTGATAATATAATTGAAAATAACAATTTAAGTATTGAAGAATTCTTAATAGCCAATCCAACAATAACAAGTAAAAATACTTTATTAAAGAAAAACCAAGAAGTATCTATCGGATTGATTTCTCCCATACTAGAAATAATTCATGAGGTAGAAGTCGTAGAAAATATTAATAATAAAGCCATTACTGAATATCAAGAAGATAAAGATATGTATGTTGGACAAACAAAAGTAATCCAAGAAGGAGTAAATGGTATTTCCAAAGTAACCGAATCAATTCAATATAAAAATGGTGAAATTGAAAAACTTGTAATTACAAAATCAGAAGAAATTAAACCAACAGTAAATAAAATAGTAGCTAAAGGAACAAAATATTATTCTAATCCAGGTATAAATTATGAGTATATACCTAAAGGAAATGATGAATGGCGTTGGCCAACTTTATCACCATATGTTATTACTAGCCCATTTGCATGGCGTTGGGGAAGACATCACAACGGAATAGATATTTCTGGAACCGGTTTTGGATCTCCAATTTATGCCGCTACTGAAGGAACCGTAATAGCAGCATATACATCATGTCCAAATCAAGGATATTTAGGATCAATGTGTGGAAACTCTTGGGGAAATTATGTTAGAGTATCATATGGCGATTTTGAAATAATATATGCTCATATGAAAAGTGATATAAAAGTATCAGTAGGCCAAACAATTACACGATCACAACATATCGGTAATATGGGTAACTCTGGTTCTTCAACCGGAACACACCTACATTTCTCAATTTTAAAAAATGGATCATATATTAATCCATGTGCGGTATTCTCATGTTAGTAAGCGTCTTAGCAAGTGGTTCTAAAGGAAATTCTACATATGTAAAAACAAGTCATCATGAATTATTAATTGATGCTGGTTGTACAATGAATTACCTAAATGAAAAGCTAATCGAAAACAATACAAGCTTAGATAATATTGAATATATATTTGTAACTCATACACACACAGATCATGTAAGTTCTATAAAAAATATCGTAAAAAAATATCATCCAACTTTAATATTAACAATCCCTATGTTAGAAGATTTACCATATCTAAAAACATATGAAAAAATTATATTACTAGAAGATGATATGATAATAGACGATTTATTAATAGAAAATATTAAAACAAGCCATGATACTTCAGACTCACGTGGTTATATAATAACAGAAAATAATAACAGTGTCGTTCAAATTACTGATACAGGTTACCTTAATCAAAAATATTTTAACAAATTAAAAAATAAAACAATTTATGTTTTTGAAAGTAATCATAATGCTGATATGTTACTTAATGGTAGATATCCCGGATGGTTAAAAAGAAGAGTGGCTAGTGATAAAGGCCATCTTTCTAATGAATCATCTGCCTTCTACCTAAGTAAAATAATTGGTAATGACACTAAAGAAATAATTCTAGCCCACCTAAGTGAAGAAAATAACACTCCCGAAATAGCGCTAGAAACACTAAAAAATGAATTTAAAGATCATGAAATAGAATTTGACAATATTGTTATTGCCAAACAAAATGAAATATCAGGAAATATTGAAGTATGATAAGAATAATATGCGTTGGAAAAATTAAAGAAAAATACCTTCTTGATTTAATAAATGATTATCAAACTAGAATAAATAAATATCATAAATTAGAAATAGTTGAAATAATCGATTCAAATAAAAATGAAGAAGGAGATAGAATTTTAACAAAACTAAAAGATAAATCATTTAAAGTTGCCTTAACATTAGATGGTAAAAAATACACATCACTAGAATTATCAAAATTTATAGATAAAACTTTAATGAACTATGGCAACATCGATTTTATAATAGGTGCATCAGATGGTATAGCAGATAAAGTTTTAGAAAAAGTAGATTACAAAATATCATTTAGTGATTTAACCTTCCCTCATGGCTTGTTTAGAGGAATTCTTTTAGAACAAATTTATCGTTCATTTAAAATAATAAATAATGAAACATATCATAAATAAAAAGGAGTATTAATGGAAGATTTAATATATGTTGTATCAACCGTATTTATTAAAGACGGAAAAGTATTAGTAAGCATGTCACAAAGAAGTGCAAAAAAAGGAAAATACACCCTAGTAGGTGGTGGAGTAGAAAAAGGAGAAACATTTAAAGAAGCAGCCGTTAGAGAATGCATTGAAGAAATAGCTAACGGATTTACTATTGAAGAAAAAGATTTAAAAGAGATTCTTTGCTTTAGAGAGCCAGCCTTATCAGATCCAAATCTTACAATTGAAATGCACATGATGATATCATCTAAACCAATTGACGTAGAACTAGTACCTAATGAAGAAATAATGGATTATAAATGGCATGGCTTAAAAGATGACGAAAGTGATTTATCGTCTGCCATAACTGAACATTTTATTCCTTGGGCTAAAGAAAATAATTTGTTGTACTAAAAAATGAAGATCAAAAATCTTCATTTTTATTTTATAATTTAAAATCCTTTAAATCCTCATCAAACATATCTTTTCCATCAAAAAATGCTCTTGTCTTAATATTATGACTATAAGCAATCACATTAGATGGAAACTTTTTAGTATATTTGTTTAATATACTTGTATATTTATTATAAAAACTTTTAGCAGCTTCTAACTTTTGATTAATTTCATTAAGCTCATTAAAATAATTATTAAATCTTATATTACCAAGTAAATTATCATAATCATCATTTATTTTAATTATTAAATTATTATATTCAGTTAATTTTCTTTCTAAATCAAAACTAGATAAATTTTGCTTTTTAAGTTTAACTACTTCATCAAAAGACTTCTCTGGAACATCAGTTTCTTCAATAATAATATCCTTCATCATTAAAATATCATCATATTTTTTTCTTAACAATTCATCAATTAAACCTTCAGCTTCATTAATCTTTAAGGTATATGCCTGTAAATTATTATAAACAATTATATAAACAATTCCGCATATTCCTCCAATAATTATTAAAAGTAATATTAAACTAACTATATTCACAATAATCACCTACCTTAAATTATACTCTAAAACATTAAAAAAATAAAATATAATTAAATGAAATAATATAAATAATATAGTATATTGTATGTAGAAAGGAAATTACAAATGAAAGTAAAAAGAATAGTAGTAGGACCATTAGAAGAAAATTGTTATATATTAAATATAGATAATAATTACTTAATAATAGATCCTGGAGATGAATATATAAAAATATTAAATGAAATAAAAGGTAATTTATTAGGAATATTAATAACTCATTATCATTTTGATCATATAGGTGCACTTCAAGATATATTGGATTACAAAAATGTTCCTATCTATGATTATAAAAGTATTAATAAAGAAGTAAATATCGAAAAATTTAATTTTAGAATAATTAATTTTCCAGGACATAAAGATGATTTAGTAGGATTTTTATTTGATAACAAATTATTTAGTGGAGATTTTATTTTTGAAGGAACAATCGGAAGAACCGACTTGCCTGGCGGTAACCATAAAGAAATGCAAGAAAGTATTAAAAAAATATTATCATTTAAAAATGATTTACAAATATATCCAGGACATGGCCAATCTACAAATCTATCAAATGAAAGAAAAAATTTAAATTCTTATTTATAGCCTCATTGAAATTAACAGACAAAAGTGACACTAATTTTCAATAGAAAAGATAACCTAAAAAGTTATCTCTGAATAAGCATGACTATAATTTATCTTCTCATCAAATTCTACAAAATTTAAATAAATAAGAAGAATTAAAGACCATTTACCAGTTTTAGGATCACTCATAACAAGGTGATCTTTTCCAGCTTCCTCAATAATTCCTTCAAAAACTTTATCACGCCATTCATTAGAATCTGGAAAAGAAAAATATGCCTTAGCCCTTTTACCTTTATTTAATCTTAATATATTCTCAATATAGCTTTGCTCATCTTGAACATTCCCATTCGCATTTCCTCCAATAGGTGCCGTATTTAAATTATAATCATTTGGATATTTTGCACTGGGGTAATAAGTCCCGTTCATAACATTCCTCCTAAAGTAAGATTATTCTTTTATTGCATTTTTATTACTTTTTAAGTATACTATGGAAGAAAGAAGTGATTAAATATGCGTAATTTGACAGATCAAGAAATTGTAAGAAGAGAAAAAGTAGCTAAAATTAAAGAATTAGGTATTGATCCGTTTGGTTCAAGATATGACCGTACTGCTTATTCTGAAGATTTAAAAGAAAAATATAAAGATATTCCTCATGATGACTTTGAAAACATAAATGATTGCTATAAAGTAGCCGGAAGAATAATGTTCATTCGTAAAATGGGTAAAGCATCATTTTTTAACATTCAAGACCGTGAAGGATTTATCCAATGCTACATAAAACTTGATGTTGTCGGTGAACACGATTATGCAGTTTTCAAGTTAGCTGATATCGGTGATATTGTTGGTGTTCGTGGAACAATAATGAAAACAAGAACTGGCGAGTTAACAATTAGAGTTGATCAATATACACATCTTGTCAAAGCCTTAAAACCATTACCAGAAAAGTTCCATGGCTTAACAGATATTGAAGAAAGATATAGAAGACGTTATGTCGACTTAATCATGAACGATGATTCAAGACGTGTCGCCTTATTAAGACCAAAAATTATTAGAGGCATTCAATCATTCTTAGATTCACAAGGATATATCGAAGCTGAAACAAGCGTCCTTCAACCAATTCTCGGTGGTGCTAATGCTAGACCATTTGTCACACACCACAACGCCTTAAATAAAGACTTCTACTTAAGAATTGCAACTGAATTATCATTAAAGAGATTATTAGTTGGTGGCTTAGAAAAAGTTTATGAAATCGGTAGATTGTTTAGAAACGAAGGTATGGATACAGCTCATAACCCAGAATTTACAACAATCGAAGCTTACCTTGCTTATGGTAATCTCGATGACATGATTAAACTTACAGAAGATTTATTCAGATATTTAGCAACAAATATTATTGGCACAACAAAGATTCACTGGTTAGGTGAAGATATCGATTTAGCACCAGAATTTAAGAAAGCAACAATGGTTGACTTAGTCAAAGAAAAAACAGGAATTGATTTCTTACAAGTAAAATCAGACGAAGAAGCCTTAGCCCTTGCTAAAGAACATGGAATTGAAGTACAAAAGCACTTTACATATGGACACGTAATTAATGTCTTCTTTGAAAAGTATGTTGAAGATTCCCTCGTTCAACCAACATTTGTTATGGGTCATCCAATTGAAATTTCTCCTCTTGCTAGAAAGAATCCAAAAGATCCAAGATTCACAGAAAGATTTGAAATTTATATTGCCCGTAAAGAAATGGCTAACGCCTTTACAGAATTAAACGATCCAATCGATCAACTTGAAAGATTTGAAAACCAATTAAAGGAAAAGAAACTTGGTAACGATGAAGCCTGTGAAATCGATTATGACTTCGTCGATGCACTTGAATATGGTATGCCACCTGCAGGCGGTATTGGTATTGGTATTGATAGATTAGTTATGTTCTTAACTTCATCTGATTCAATTAGAGATGTCATTCTCTTCCCAACCATGAAACCTTTAGACAAATAAAGAATATTAAAAAAATATACTTTATAGGATTGAATAAAAAACTATAAATCTATTAATCATTGGGCAATCCTAATTGGGTTGCCCTTTTATAATAGACTTCGGAGGTATTCTATGAAAATAAAGCAACAAAAACAAATAAAGAAATTTTTGTTCGAAGAGTTTGGTAAAGAAAAAGGAACAGTAGTGTTTGAAAAACAAAATGAAGTTCTTAAAGAACTCATCACCAATACTAAAAACAAATCCAAGAATCAAATGAAGACACTTACTAACACAATTCTTCCACGTATCGCTTTATATAAAGTTTTGCAAAAAGAAGATCTTCCAAAGGATGAAGTAACAAATTATATGCGCAAATACATGATTGAAAAGATTGCTCAAAAAAAGCACTCTTCAACAGCAAAAATGGAAATCGTTCCTGGATTTTATTCTATCTATAGCAAAGTATTTCTCAAAATTATGCGCACTACAGATTTACAAAAAAGCGAACAGAAATGTGGTAAAGGCTTCTTTGATGTGACTATTAAAAAATGTCTTTGGCACACTGCTTGCATTGAAAATGATTGCCCAGAACTTTGTCGTCTTTTTTGTGACGTAGATAATGTCACATATGGTGGATTAAAGAAAATTGGTTTCATACGTACACAAACTTTGGGCTATGATGGTAAATGCTGTGACTTTCACTTTTATAAAAAATGATTTATTAATTTTAAACTCTTCGTTAAACCGGAGAGTTTTTTGTTTACTCAAAATTTATAATTTTAAAATAAACCAATTCTAATTCAGAATAAAGAATCATTAATCTTTTCACCTTTTTTAAAAGCATCATAATAAAAGCGTTAAATATTTGTTCCTTATAACAAATCATTAATCTATTTTTTGCTAATCCTACATTAACCCTAGCTCTTTTTATATATAGATAAAATACTTTATTTAACGAATTATAATTAAGACACATACTTTTTAATATCTTTCGATAATTAGTTAATCCTACATCAAATAGTTGATTACTTAGTTCTATTAATTTGATAGCAATACCGATGTTATTGTTATTTAAATTTGCACTTATAAGCTTTTTAATATCTGCTCGAATAAATATGTATTGCTCTCTTATTATTTCTAAACGCCATGTAAGATTATTAATTTTCTTTGGATCAATTTTCATTTTATCCCACTTATTATAGAACTTGCAAAATTATTTATTTCTAATGCACTCATTTCACCATTTGAAATTGTTGTTGTCGATACATCAATATATTTAATATTGTAGTCAAAACATTTTTCTATAATTATATCGTATATTTCATTTACGTATTTTTTTGAATCTTCATTAGAAAAAATATCAAATAAAGAACAACATAAAACTTTGTTGTTAATAAGTGTAATACTTTCAAAAATTGAATCTAAAAAATAATCAAAATTAGCTTTATCATATGCAAAATCTTTATCATTATAATTTAAGTTGCCTTTATAATACTTTGCACTCCTTAAAACATTATTATATGAAAAGTTAACTAATATATATTTGCTTTTACTAAGATAATATGTGCTTTTTTGAGTATTGCTATTATATGTTATATACGGATCTTTATTTAATATATCTAAAGCGTCCTCATACCTATCATTTTGCTTCACAAATAAATTAATATAATCCAAATCAAGATCGTTACTAACAATTTCATAGGCATCAACTTTGGGATTATTTGAGCTTATTTTTGTTCCTATAACTGTAAAGTATTGATGAGTATCGTTTTTACAGCCAGCTAATATAAAAGGTAATATTAAAAAAATATATTTAGTTTTCTTCATTAATATTTACCCCTATTTTTCTTAACTTATTTAATAGATTACTATATCCTCTTTTAACATAGTTAATTCCATTAATTTTAATTTTTCTATTTGAATTAATTGCCCCGATAATTAAAGATGCTCCACCTCTTATATCTTTACTTTCTATAATATTTTTTTCACAGTCATTTTTCTTAGGGAAAATTATTATATCGTTATTTTTAATAACTATTGTATAGCCTATTTTATTTAGTTCTTCAACATATTGATTTCTAGTTGGATAAATCTTATCACTTAAGACATGAACTAAATTAGAAGAGCCTAAATAACTAACTAAAATTGGTAAAAGATCGCTCGGAAACATAGGATACGGTCCAGCAGATAAAACAATAGATTTCTTTATTTCAGACCTATATATTGTTACATTACTATCATTTATTTCGTATTTAACATTTAAATAATCAAACAACTTAAATAGACTTTCTAAATCTCCAATTGGACAATACTTTATGGTTAAAGGATTTCCTTTGAGTGCACCTAAAATTAAATATGTTCCAGCTTCAATTCTATCTTTTATATTCGTAAAATTAGTAATATTTAAAGTTCTCTTTTTTCCTTTAATAACTACAGTTGAATCAAGATAAGTTATATCTATTCCACAACTCTTTAAATATTTAATTAAACACATAATTTCAGGCTCATTAGAAATATTAATTAAAGTTGTAACATCATCTATAAAAGAAGCCATCAATATTGAGTTTACTGTAGCCCCGACAGATTTATATGGAAATTCAAATGTTGTGCCATGTAGTTCACTATGTTCACAAACTAATTTATTTTCAAAAATATAAGTCTCTAAACCAAAAGATGCAAATACTTTTTGATGTAAATCAATAGGCCTATTTGCAAACCCACAGCCACCAGGTAAAGAAATTTCAAATCTATTTAAATTTCTCGCAAGAGTAGGAATTAAGTAATATGAAGCTCTTAAAGTCTTCATTAAACTATCAACTAAACTCGTAGCTTTAAAATTATCAAAATTTAAAGTTAGATCATTATTTTTATAAATACAATCAACTTTTAATAATTTCAAAATATCTAAAAATGAATAAACATCACAAATATTAGGAATATCGTGAAACGTTATATTATTTTTTAATAAAGTCGCAGCAGCAAGCAATGGTAAACAAGCGTTTTTAGAGCCTGAAATTTCTATACAGCCGTTTAAATCACTTGTATTTTGTACTAAAAAAGTATCCATTTAAAACACCTCTTTAAAAGATATGTCTTATTGAATACTTCTATACTTAATTATCTTCTTCTAAACTTTCAATATATTCATTGGAATACATTGCTTGAGGTACTAACAAAATTTCTTTACTTATTTTTCTATTTATAATTATTGGTACCATACCATTTAAAAAATCATCTTTATTAACAAATATTAAACTCAAATATACTAATTTATTTCCGATAATAGATTCAGGGATTTGTATATAATTCGGTTCTTCTTCATCGCTAATTATTGCTTGATATAGCTTTTTTTCTTTCATAGTCAATTTTTTAAAATTAACACTATCAACCCATTCGTTAATTTTATCTGCAATTGCAAGCATTTCTTCCTTGTTATCTGCTAGTTCATAACTAGGTGAGAATATAATTCGTGTTCTAATCAAATTAGAATTATTAATATAGCTTGATGAAAAAACAAGTCCGAAAACAATATACCCTTTTTTGATTAGTTCCAATCTTTTACTTCTTTTCAAAGTAAAGAAATTAATCATTTTTTCTTTAATTGTTTTACCACCAAAAAGTGATTTAAGTTCAGTATCGCTTAAATTAAAGACCAAACTATCTCTTTTATCACTTATAGTTTTTCTAAGTAATGAATAATTATTTGCTTTCATTTTTTACGTGATTTGGAACTATTGCTAAATATTCAATATTTTCTTCTCCTTTATTGAATAAAGCGTGTGAATGTCCCTCTGGACAGTAGTGAATTTGGCCTTGTGTAACTATTTCTTCGCAATTATCATATATTATTGTCGCTTTTCCTTTTAAAATATAAACAATTTCACTTGATTCTGTATGAGTATGTAAACCTATAGAAGCACCAGGAATGATATATCCGAACATAATTTTATTGTTATTATCAACAAACATTTTTGCAGCTATGTATTTTTCTCCACCTTTAAAATTATCTAGTTTAGTCTCTTTAATTTTATCAAAATCAATAATCATAGTTTTTTCTCCAATCAACTAAAAATATTATAAATTATTTTTCAAATTATATAAAATATAATTTTTTTCATTTTTGAGTTGCCACCATCTACTCATTGTGCTAAACTTTTGGCGTAACGAAGATTCAGGAATAGTAAACTAGTAAGTCCTACGAGAGAGTCGCCATTGGTGGAAGGCGATAGGATATAGCTATTTGAATCCGCCTGAGGAGTTATTAACACAAATTAAAAGGTAGCTATGCTACGAAATTGGGTGGCACCACGAGAAACTCGTCCCATGTTAGTTTGGGGCTTTTTTTATGCCCGGAAAGGAATTGTTGTTATGTTAGACATCAAATTTGTAAGAGAAAATCTTGAATATGTTATCAAGAGACTCGAAACTAGAAATGGGGATTACTCATATTTAAGAGAAATTCCACAATTAGACCAACGTCGTAGAGATTTAATTAAAGAAGGCGATGAGTTAAAAAACACTAGAAATACTGAATCTAAAAATATCGGTATCTATAAACGCGAAGGCAAAAATACTGATGAACTCGTTGCAAAAATTGCTCAAATCAAAACTAGAATTGCTGAAATTGACGTTGAATTAAATCAATTAGACGAAAAAATCAAAGAAATATTATTAAAGACACCAAATTTACCTGATGAAAGTTTACCAATTGGTAAAGATGATTCAGCTAATGTTGAAATTAGAAAATGGGGCACACCAAGACAATTTGATTTTGTTCCACTTTCGCACTGGGATTTAGGTACAAAGCTTGGCTATTTTGATTTTGAAAGAGCAGCTAAAGTTTCAGGCCCTAGATTTACTTTCTATAAAGGTGCATTCGCCCGTCTTGAAAGATCTGTCGAAATGTTAATGCTTGACACTCATACTGAAGAAAGTGGATATACCGAAATTCTTCCACCATACATGGTCAACTCCGCTTCTATGTATGGTACTGGCCAATTGCCAAAGTTTGCCGAAGATGCATATTCATTAAGAAATGAAGACTTATGGATGATTTCAACAGCTGAAATTCCAGTCACAAACTACTATAGAGATGAAATCTTAGATGCTAATGAATTACCAAAGAAATTCGCAGCATACTCTTCATGTTTTAGAGCTGAAGCTGGTAGTGCTGGTAGAGATACTAGAGGTATTATTAGACAACACCAATTCCAAAAAGTTGAATTAGTTAAATTCTGCTTACCAGAAAAATCCTGGGATGAACTTGAAAGTTTAACAAGAGATGCTGAAAAGATTTTGCAAAAACTTAATTTACCTTATCACGTTGTCTGCTTATCAACTGGTGACGTCGGTTTCTCAAGTGCAAAAACATATGATCTTGAAGTTTGGTTACCAAGTTATAACGCCTATAAAGAAATTTCTTCTTGTTCTAACTTCTTAGATTATCAAGCTCGTCGTATGAACATTAGATTTAAACGTTCTAAAGATTCTAAAGCTGAACTTGTCCACACTCTTAATGGCTCTGGTTTAGCTATAGGTCGTACAGTTGCAGCTATTATTGAAAACTACCAACAAGCTGATGGTTCAATCGTTGTTCCAGAAGTATTAAGAAAATACATGGGCTGCGATATCATTAAATAATTTAACAATTTTAATATTTAGCCACTTTAGTGAGCTTAACCCCCAAAGTCAAAATGACTGATGGGTTTTTATTTTGAAATTAAATATAACTCTCATAATAGAATTTATCGGTCAAAAATGTTGATTTTCAACGATTGCAATTGTAAACAACTTGTAAAGAAATTAAAAATTATCAAAAAAGTGAGCAAAAACATATGAAATCTTACGGTTATATATAGTGAAGGGGAAAATAATACCTAATTCTATATTTTCTTATTAATTGAACTATATATTCAAAAAGCCTGTTAGATTTTACTCTAACAGGCATAAAGTTAATTTTATTTAGTCTTTTCTTCTATTTCACTAGTATTGGAAGCATCAGCTAAACCTTCTCCAAAAATATATGCTATTACAGATGCACCAGCCATGATACACCCACTAACACTTTCAGCTATTTCTGAACTGCCTTTAAATGCAATTATTATTCCAGCAACAAAGCCAGCTACTGTTACCCAAAACTTTCTAGAAGTTAATTTCTTTATCCAATCAACTTTCTTCATTTTTAACCACCTCCTTATTTTCTTTTTGAATTTTGATCTATAAGATAATCATATAATTCACTTTTAATAGCTATATAAGATTGAACAGCATCTTTCATTTCACCATTTATTTTTCCATCTCTTATTGCAATCGAGTCAGCGTATGTTAATCTTCCTATTGCATCGATAGATTTAAGTATTAAAACATTTTCTTTTTGCCTTGCTTTTTCTTCCTCTATTTCAATCTTTTCTTTATTATCAAAATATCTTTTTATAAAGAACAATACTATTCCTGAAAAGATACTTGTAGCAACTGAAATAATAATTGATATCAATTCCATATTTCACCTCCTTCCTTTATTAAAGTTTTGAATATTTATTTTACTAGAAAAGAATAAATTTAATTTGTTTAATATTAAATTTTAGTATTTAAAAGAAGTTTGAATTAGATTTGTATATTATTTTTATAACAACTATTTTTACAAGTTAACTATGATATTAATTTTTTTATAACCTTATTTAATAATCTAAAATATATTATATTATTTTATCTTTCGCATTTATAATTAATATTATTTTTTATTATAAAGTTTTCCTAGAATGTCCATCAATTCACTATATGCTGTTATTCCTATAAAGAAGTCTAATTTATCAATAACAATCAATTTTGATTTTAAGTTTTGAGGGATTTTATCTAAATCTTTATATTTGAAAAAAATGGACTAGAGAAATATTTCCACTTATTTTTATTACTAGTTTTAGCAAAGAAATTCAAATAACCAGGTCTAAATGGATTTGGACCTGCGCCACTTCCTTCAATAAGATAATTTCTAAAAGATCTTTTAATATATACAATTTTTTCAATATCTGAATATTTAATTTCATAATGTCCAAAAATATATTTTATATATACAATATCTTTTTCAAAAGATACTCCAAACTTTCTTCTTTTCATAATTTTTAGTTAACTCCTATTCAAACCATTTTGCTATTTCGTTACTTACAATATTTTCGGCTACAAGGAAACCTAATTTTGATGCAAAAATTACAATGTCATATGTTGCTTTTGTAGCAAAAGAAATGTTATATATGCTAAGAAAAACTCACACAAATAAAATAGAATAGTTGGTGAGTTTTTCTTGATTTTTTATCTAAATATTCAATTATTAAATCAAGTATTATTTTTTTCTAATAATAAGCGAAAAAATAATTATTAAAAGAGGAATCAATGTTATGTATGCTCCAATAAAAAATATATTCCACACAACATCAAAAGCAACTCCTTTAGAGAATGGAATAGCTCTTAAAATTTCTAGAATAATTCCACCTAAAGTAAATGAAATGAATAAGCAAAAATCAATAATTACTAATAATTTTATTGTTTTTTTCATTTTTAATAGTTAGTCTCCTTTAAATTAAATGAATAATATCTAATATAATTTATATCCTCTAAAATCAGCAATCCATTCATAATCATCTGAAATTGCTGCACCAATAGCCCAGCCAGTATTATAAAATGCAAATCCATAGCCAATAATATAGCCCATTTTTGATGTTGCCATAGACATATAATCTCTAACGTGCTTAAACCTATCAAATACAGAATATGTAGCAGATTCTAAAAAAGTACTTAAATGAAAACCATCAAGTTTCATTAGTTGTAAACAATCGGCAAAAATCTTTGATTGAGAATAAAAACCACTTGCAAATCCGAGTCCTTTCGTAATCGGCGTCCAACCTATAATTTTTCCGCTATTCCCAAATATAGAGTCAACAATATCACTGAATATTTCTTCGCCATTATCTCCATCATCTTTGCTTTTCTTATATTGTAATATAGCAACTTCTGTGGTTTTAGAAGCAATAGTAATAGCAGATGTGATGGCTATTGTTCCTGCAACAGATGCTGCTCCACATGTAGCAACAGTAACTGCTACTGCTGCAACAATTGCAACAGCACCAAGAATTATAGCACCTAATTTCCACCAATTGATTAATCCATTTGGATCATATCCTAAAATTGGATTATTATTACAATAGCAAAATAAATTTAATTCAGTAATATTTTCTGGTTTTAATTCACTTGGCGAATCAGCTGAAAGCCATCTACCCCATTGAGGAACATAATAACGAGTTTTGCAATAATACATACTAGACTCATTATCATAATAGTAGCCTTTAAATCTAAACGGATTTAACTTACCTATACCTGATGATGAGGTATCTTCTATATTTTTTAATGCTCCCCATGCATCATAGCTATATTTTACCACAATTTTTCCGTTAATATCTGTTATTCCGATAATATTTTGTAATTGGTCTCGTATATATAAGTATTTCTCACTATTATCCTTTATAAATCCATATAGATTATCATATTCGTCATATAAGAAGTCTAATGTATTATTTATAGATTTCTCACGTATTAACTTATTACCATCATATATATAGTTCCAGGTTATTCCTCGATAATCTGTTTTTTTGATTCTTAAACCTTCATCATTATATACATAATCGTAATATCCTCCTCCATATAGCCATCTTACTAATCTTCTTCCTTCAAATTGATATGTATTTGATCCATATTTTCTTGGATTTAATGGATTACTTGAATCATATTCTATTTTTGTTCCATTAAAAGATACTAATCGATCTTTAATACTCGAATCATAAGTTAATGTATAGTCACCTTTTTTTACTATGTTTCCATTTTTATCATACGAATATGTTTCATCATCGGCTTTTATTAAGAACCCTCTACTATCGTATTCATATGAGTGGAAACCAAATGTAGAATCCGTTATCTTTGTAATATTACCTAAAGCATCACTTTCATAACTTCTGGTATATGTTTCAGAACCGACTTTTATCTTTTCTGTTTTTATTTGTTTAGATATGTATTTTGAATTATTACTTCTTTTTTTATATTCATATGTGTTAGATAAAATAGAATTACCACATTCATGAATATCTACTTTCTTTAACATTCCAAACTCATCAAATTCAGATACTTTAGTTAATCCTTTTAATTCATTTACTAAATTACTTAATGTTGATACTTCACAATAGGCTGCTCTAGTTGCTATCATCTCTATTTGTCCATATAAAGGATAAGTTGTTTTATAAGAACCAAATATCATAGGAATTGTAACTTCTTTATGACTTCTTCCTATCATAAAATCTAGTTTCTTATAACTAAATGTTATCGCTTCACTTGCAGACCAAGTTTTATCATCAACAGTTACTCTTATATCTAGATATTTGCTTGATTGTGAAGATGATGAAATATTTTCTTTAAATGATAATGATACTGATTGCCATTTATTTGTTTCAAATAATAAATTAGTAGTTAGTTTAGAACCATTAACATCAATAACTAAACTCTTATTACTATTTCTAAATAAGCCAAATACATTACCACTTTCATCTTTACCTTCAAATAAGTATTGTTTATTTTCATTTACATCCGTATATGCACGCATAGCAATTGTTCCTAAAGAAGAAATACCAAAATCATAGACCAACTCTTCTCCATCAGCAACATAACTATAACGTTTATTAATAGAGTTAAAGTTAAATGTTCTATCTTTATCTAATGCTGATACATTTCTAATATTAAATTTAATAGGTCTTTTTCCATTTAAAGAAACTACGTTATTTTGAAGTGGATATATTTCAAACAAGTTATGTATTTCTTGATTGATACTGAAAAGATTTGTTTGACTGAAGTCAACAGTCTTTGCATCGTTATCTACTAGTTGATTATCAATAAGATAGTCTTTAGTTAATCTATAAAATTTATTTACTATATCATTTAAGAAATAAGTTCTTCTACCAATTAATAAACCTGTTATCTTTCCACTAAAATCTTCATATGAATTTTTACCATCATATTTATGACCTATATTCATTACTGGTTCTGGATTAATATCTACATATAATCTTACTATTTTTATTTTATCTTCAAATGTTAACTTCAAAATAAAAACCCCTCAAGTCTTTCCGATCTCTCGGTTCAACTTTTGGGGTTCATTTCATTAATTGACTGCTTTATTTTTTACTTTGATAAGAAAGCCTTATAAGCTAAGTATGCCTCGTAAACATCAGCTTTACTTACAATTTCCATTGGAGCATGCATATTGAAAACTGATACGCCAGCATCGATGACATTCATGTTATAGTTTCCTAAGATGTAAGCAATTGTACCGCCACCACCTTGGTCAACTCTACCAAGTTCAGATGTTTGATAGTGAATATTATTTCCATCAAATACTTTTCTAATCCAAGCCATATATTCTGGATTTGCATCGTTAGATCCACTCTTACCAGCACGTCCTGTATATTTATTTATAACAATTCCTCTATTGAATCTAGCAGCATTCTTTCCTTCACATACTTGTGGATATAAAGGATCTAATCCAGCTGAAACATCGCTTGATAACATCTTAGCGTTTGTCATTGTACGTTTTAAATCTAAATATGATGTATAACCCATTGCATTAAGTAATTCAGCAATTACATCTTCAAAGTACATTGATTGTGCACCAGTTGCACCAACAGAACCAATTTCTTCTTTATCAACTAAGATACATACTGATGTTTCTTCAACTTCTTTAACATCAAGAATTGCTTTTAATGAAGTAAAAGCACATACTCTATCATCGTGTCCATAACCTGCTACCATTGAACGATCCAAGCCATAATCTCTTGCTGGACCAGCTGGTACGATTTCAAGTTCAGCTGAAACTAAATCTTCTTCTTCAATTTCATATTTGTCTTTTAATATTCTTAAAGTATTTAATTTGACAGCATTCTTTTCTGCACCTTCTAAAGGCATTGATCCTAAAGTAACATCCAAGTCTTCACCTTCAATTACTTTTGCAGCTGTCTTTTGCATTTGATCTGCAGCTAAGTGGATAAGTAAGTCAGATATACCGACAACTGGATCATTAGCATCTTCACCGATATTTATATCGATTGATTTACCTTCTTTTGTTATAACAACACCGTGAATAGCAAGAGGTATTGTAACCCATTGATACTTTTTAATACCACCATAATAGTGAGTATCTAATAAAGAAATACTTTCTTTTTCGTAAATTGGATTTTGCTTTGCATCTAATCTTGGAGAATCTATATGAGCACCTAATACTCTCATACCTTCAACAAGAGGCTTTGTTCCAATTTTAAATAAGACAATATTTTTATTCTTATTAATTGAATATAACTTATCCCCTGCTTTAATCTTTTTTCCAGATTTAATTACATCATCAAAATAAACAAAGCCATTATCTTCAGCAAGTTTTTTGCTTAATTGAACACAACGTCTTTCGGTTTTGCCTTTAGACAAAAAGTTTTTATATTCCTCACAAAATAATTGTATCGATTTTTTCTTTTCATCTGAACAATCTAAAAATATATTTTTATTGTACATAAATTAACTCCTTCCGATATTTTTATATTAATAACTTAATTAATTTTTTTCAACTTATAAGATAATTTTATCTTTCAATATTATTTTCTAACTCTTCTTTATAAAAAGGTTTATCATGCAAATGAACACTTAATAATGAAGCAATTTTGTTCATGTATTTTCTATCGACAAATAAATAATCAATCAAGTAATGAATGACAAAAACTAATGCTCCTGTTAAATTACAGAATTGATCTTGCATAGTATCTAAAACACCTGTTTCAACAGCATGTTGGCTATTTCCACCAAATAGAGAATCTAAAGTATACTCACAAACTTCCCACAAAACACCTACACATCCTACTAGCGCAAAGCAAAAGAAGACTTTTGTGAATAACGAAACCTTATCGTAGTCATCTTTTTTTAGAAGAACAAGCATTCCAATATATCCGCCTAAATAACCAAATAAAGTGTGTAAAATAGTATCAAAATATGGAATGAAAGCATAGACGTTAAGTCCAGTAGCAATCAAATTAGAACAAGTAGCAAAAGTGTATGCACCTATTTTAAAAACTGGTGGTAGTCTTAAATAAAAGACTGTATAAAATAAAGCTGGAATCCATATGATCATTAAATAATAAACAATTTGTTCTTTGCTAGCCCAACTTACTGCTGTTACATCTAAAATAATATATATAATAATTGCAACAGCCGTAATTATTAAAGGTGGAAGATATTCCTCCTTCCAATTTTTTAAGCGACCAATTAACCATTGTTTAAATTTCATATTGTTACCTCGTTTATAACATCTATTCTAATTATAATATATAATCTTATTTATTCCTTACTTTTTCGAAAAAAGAAGACATTATTTTAGAGCAATCTTTATTCTCTAAGTAATGAACTTCAACTTCATGGATAGTTAACGATACACCAAAATGAGTAAAAGCACCTTCAGTTTTATCAAATGCGCCGAAATATATTTTATTAATCCCTGCGTTTATTATTGCTCCTAAGCACATTAGACATGGTTCAAGAGATATATATAAAGAAGCTTTTGATAGATCTAAGCCTTTTTCTATAGCTTCGTTTATAGCTAAAATTTCAGCGTGATATAATTTGTTATTATTAGCCACACACTTATTGTGTGATCGACAAACAATTTTATTATCTATAACAAGAATTGCTCCTACTGGAACATCATTATTATCAAATGCTTTCTTTGATTCAACTAAAGTTTGTTTAATTAAATCTTTGTCAAAAGAATTATTCATAAAAATATCTTCCTTTTTAAACAAAAACCATTGCACACATTTGGAGCACTTATGGCTGCTACCTTCCGGTCCTGACCAGGTTCATGTCACAAATATCGCAATGGCTTTATTATTATATGTGTAAAGTTAAAAAATATCAACCATACTTATCTTATAAGAAAAAAATAATTTTCTTTTATCATCTTACTTATTTATGTAAACTATTGTAGTGGAGATTTTATGAAAGACTATAGTAAATTTCAATTTTTGCATTTTTTTAGATATTTGGGTGACGCGTTATTTTACGCTTTTTTAACCATTTATTTTAAATCTTTAAACTTTAGCGATTTAGAACTTGGAACACTATTAGCTGTTATTCCTTTAACAGCTATCATCGGTAGTTTAGTTTTAAGTAAACTATCTGGTAATCAACATCGAAATATTATCATGTTAAAAGTTGTAAATGTTGTTGAAGCAATATTTATGATTTTCTTTGGATTCTTTACTTCTTTTGTTCCTATTCTTATTTTTGATATTATTGTAGCTTTTTGCAATAAAGCTTATTACTCTCTTTTAGAGTCTATAGCTATCGATGTATCAAAAAGCGCCAATAAAAATTATTCAAACATTCGAATATTTGGTTCGATAGCTTATTTAATTTCTTCTTTCTTTGGAGGCTATCTAATAGAATTCTTTAATTACAAATACGTATTTATTATTGCAAGTTGTTTATATTTAATTTCTAATTTATTCATATTGTTTATAAAATCTGATAAAAAGGACAATGTTATAGAAAAAGATAGTGTTAAAATTGTCGATATCTTTAAAAACAAATCTTTTTGTTTTTACTTGTTATTTTATGTATTTGCCTTAGGTGCATCAAATGTTTCTGATAATATCTTTGCCTTATATGTCTCAGATTTAGGAATGAATCAAGCTAATTATGGCATGGTTTTCTCAATGGAAGTTTTATTTGAAATAATATGTATGTTTATTGTTTCAAAAGTAATAAAAAAGGATAAATATAAACTTGTATTAATTTGCTCTGCAATTCTAATTTGTCTAAGGAACATATTATTTGCAATTCCAATGCCTCTTATTGCTTTAGCTATTATTGCTAGTTTAAGAGGTATAGCTTGGGGATCAATGCTAGCAGTTCATTTAAACTATTTTTCTTCTATCGTTAAAAAAGAATATTTAACAAAATCCATTTTTGCTTTAAATATATTTCTTCAAATATTCAATGCTCTATTCAATCAGTTCGGACCTAAAATTTCAAGCTATTCATACTCTTTAATGTTTTCATTGCTTGCATTATTTTCAATAATCGGATTAATAATGCTTATTTTTGTAAAACAATCAAATTTAGATACTAATTGTGATAAACTTATAACTGAACAAAATAATTTGGAGGAATAAATTATGTTAGATGAAAAAACAAGAAAAGCCTGGGGAATACCTGATTATTCAAACATCCCAGCTGTCGCTTTAGAAACAACTATAATATCACATGGAATGCCATATCCAGAAAATGTCAAAACAGCATTAGCCGTTGAGGAAGAAGTAAGAAAAACAGGAGCAATTCCTGTAACAATTGGTATCGTTGATGGAAAAATAAAAATTGGCATGACACCTGAAGAAATTGAAGAGTTTGGTAAAAGACACGACATTATGAAATGTTCACGTCGTGATATAGCTTACTGTTTAGCTAACAAAAGAAGCGGTGCAACAACTGTTGCTGCTACTATGATATTAGCTGAAATGGCTGGTATCAAAGTGTTCGCTACTGGCGGCTTAGGTGGAGTTCATAGAGAAGCTCAAAAAACTTTCGATATATCCGCTGATTTAAATGAATTTGCCCGCACTCCTGTAACAGTAATTTGTTCTGGACCAAAAGCAATTTTAGATATTCCTTTAACATTAGAATACTTAGAAACACAAGGTGTACCTGTTATTGCTTATAAAACCGATACACTTCCAATGTTCTATTCAAGAACTTCAAATTATAAACTCGAAATGCAAGCTAAAAATCCAGATTCTATTGCTAACATTATGCACATATCTAATGAACTTGGATTAAAGCAAGGAATGATTGTTGCAAATCCTATACCTGAAGAATATTCACTACCAAACGAAGAAATTGAAAAAACAATTGAAGAAGCGATTGAAGAAATGAATGCAAAAGGAATTAAAGGCAAAGAAGTAACACCTTATTTACTTTCTAAGATTGTAGAATTAACAAGTGGTAAATCTTTAGAATCAAATATTGCTCTTATAAAAAATAATGCTAAACTTGCTGGAGAGATTGCTGTTAAATACAATGAAAAGAAATAAAAACACAGAAAAGAATTATATTTTAATTACCGGTGCTGATAGTGGTATAGGTAAGCAATTTGCAATTCAATACTCAAATATAGGATATAAAATTATCCTAACAGCAAGAAATTTAGAAAAGTTAAAAGCAGTACAGGCTGAATTAAAAACAGAATCTGTAATTATCATTAAAGATTTATCGATAATGGATAATTGTTATGAGCTGCTTAAAGAAGTGGAACAATATAAAATAGATATGTTTATAAATAATGCTGGTTTTGGAGATTTTGGATTAATTGAAGAAACAAATACAGAAAAAGCCTTAAAAATGACAGACCTAAATTGTAAAGCGTCACTTATTCTCATTAAAGAATTTATAAAAAGATTTAATAAAGAAAATAGCGAAAAGAAAATATTGGCTGTAGCATCTGCCGCAGCGTTTTGCCCTGCTCCATATATGGCCGAATATTATGCGACAAAAGCTTATCTTTTTAGATTAGTCTTAGGATATAGACAAGAATTAATTGATCAAAAATCAAAAGTTAAAATTTCAATACTTTGCCCTGGACCTGTTAAAACAAATTTTGAAGAAGTAGCTAACGTAAAGTTTCAAATTAAATCTTTATCTGCTGAAAAGGTTGTTAAATACACAATTAAAAAACAAAAGAAAAATAAAACAGTTATTGTTCCTGGGGCAATGATTAAATGCGGGCATTTTTTATCTAAGTTTGCTAATGAAAAATTTGCTTGTAAAGTCTTAGATAAAGTTGCCAAGAATCCAAACAATTAAAAAATAGATGTCGGTTTTTACACAAATGCCATTTTGTCAATAAAAGTCGACATCTTTTTAGCACTCATATGTTGACATTGCTAATTATTGGATTAAAATATAAGTGTCATCATAAAATGACATTATAGGAGGCTTATATATGCTTAGACCATTACATGATAACGTAGTATTAGAAGTTGAGCCAACTGAAGAAAAAGTTGGTGGATTAATTATTCCTAAAAAAGGAGAAAAGACAGCAGTTGCTAAAGTAGTTGCAGTTGGTCCTGGAATAAATAAAGACGGAAAAACAGTCGAAATGCCAGTTAAAGTTGGCGATAAAGTTTTATATAAAGAATATTCAACGACAGAATATAAACAAGATGAAACAAAATATCTTGTCGCATCAATAAATGATATTTTAGCTATTGTTGAATAATTTGGAGGATAAATAATATGGCAAAAGAAATAAGATTTTCAAAAGATGCTAGAGTATCAATGCTTAAAGGTGTTGATACACTTGCAGATACTGTAAAAGTTACAATGGGTCCTAAAGGAAGAAACGTAGTATTAGATAAAGGCTACGGATCACCACTTATTACAAATGATGGCGTCACCATTGCAAGAGAAATAGAATTAAAAGATAAATTTGAAAATATGGGTGCTAAATTAGTGTACGAAGTTGCAAACAAAACAAACGATTTAGCTGGCGATGGAACAACAACTGCAACAGTACTTGCACAAAGTATGATTCATAAAGGATTTGAATGCGTTGATAAAGGTGCTAACCCAGTATTTTTAAGAGAAGGTATTGAAAGAGCTGGTAAAGCTGTAGCTGAAAAATTGCTTAACAATTCAAAGAAAGTTGATTCTGATAGTGATATTGAATCAGTCGCAACAATTTCAAGCTCTTCAGCTGAAATCGGACATATTATTGCTGAAGCAATGAAATTAGTAGGTAAAAATGGCGTTATTTCAGTCGATGAAAGTAAAGGATTTGATACCGAACTTCAAGTTGTTAAAGGCCTACAATATGACAAGGGATACATTTCCCCATACATGGTAACAGACCGTGAAAAAATGGTTGCTGAACTAGAAGATTGCTACGTCTTAGTTACAGACCAAAAAATAACAAACATCCAAGATATTTTAAATGTCTTGCAACAAGTTCTTGAATCACACAAGCCATTATTAATTATTGCTGACGATATCGAAAATGAAGTTGCATCAACCTTAATTGTTAATAAACTAAGAGGTTCATTCAACGTTGTTGCTACAAAGGCACCAGAATTCGGTGATAACCAAAAGAACATCTTACAAGATATTGCAATTATGACCGGCGCAACATTCTACTCTAAAGACTTATCCATGGAATTAAAAGATATGACTATAAACGATTTAGGTAGAGCCAAGAAAGTCACAGTTACAAAAGACAATACAACTTTAATAGATGGTGCTGGTTCAAAAGAAGAATTAGATGCCCGTGTTGAAGAATTAAAGAAACAAGCTGATAATTCCACATCTGAATACGACAAGAAGAAATATCTCGAAAGAGTTGCTAAGATGACTGGTGGTGTTGCTTTAATTAAAGTTGGTGCGTTAACCGAAAGCGAACTTAAAGAAAAGAAATTAAGAATTGAAGATGCACTTAATGCCACAAAAGCCGCTGTAAGTGAAGGTATTGTTATCGGTGGTGGAGCAGCACTTGTTGAAATATATAAAGACTTGAAGAAGACACTCAAAGATAATAATTCTGATATTCAAAAAGGAATAAATGTTGTATTAGAATCCTTGCTTGCCCCATTACATCAGATTGCTGAAAACGCTGGATTTGATGCTGATGAAATTGTTAGTAAGCAAAAAGTCTCTAGAACTCACATGGGATTCGATGCCAAAAATGGAACATGGGTCAACATGTTCGATGCTGGTATTGTCGATCCTACAAAGGTTACAAGAAGTGCAATCTTAAACGCTTCAAGTATATCAGCTTTATTCATCACAACAGAAGCTGCTGTTGCTGATATAAAGGAAGATAAACCATCAATGCCTAACGGCGCTGATATGTATGATTAATAAAAATGGTGTGATTAAATCACACCATTTTTTGTATACGTTATTTGTTATTTATTAAATCTGTCAAGATTTGAGTCAATACGTTAATTGCTTTATTTGAAACACCATCGTTTGCTAATAAAACATCAGCATAGTTCATTGAAGGGGCTATTACTTCTTCAAACATCGGCTGAACAGTTGCAAAGTATTGTTCTATGATACTTTCATATGTTCTACCTCTTTCGTTATGATCTCTAATGAGTCTTCTTAAGAATCTTCTTTCTCTTGAAGCGTTTATAAAGACATTTAAATCACTTAAATGTCTAACTTTATCATCAACTAAAGCCATAATACCTTCAACGATAATTATATCTTTAGGAGAAACAGATTCAGTTTTTTGACTTCTATTGTGAACTGTGAAATCGTAGACAGGCTTTTCAATTGTTTTCCCTGCTTTTAAATCAGCTAATTGTGATCTTAAAAGTTTCCAATCAAAGGCTTTTGGATGGTCGTAATTGATTTTTGCTCTTTCCTCCATAGGAAGATCAGTTAGATCTTTATAGTAATCATCTATAGATAAATGAGTTACTTTATCTACTCCCAACATTTCAATTACCTTTCTAGTAACAAATGTCTTTCCCGAGGCTGAGCCTCCACCAATTAAAACAATTTTAGGCATTTTAAATATGCTCCTTCTAATCTAGAATTATAATTGAAAGGTTCATGTTAGTCTAGTAAATTAATAAAAACCTCAAACTAAATAAAAAAGATTGTTTATCTACAAAATTACTATAGTTTAATTAATGCCTTAAATAAGTTATAATATGCACTGATAAAAGGATATATTATGAGCAGCAAAAACATTGAAATTGAAATATTACACAAAGATAAAAATTGTAATGCCCGATATGGTTTACTTAAAACTCCTCACGGAACAGTTGAATTACCTATGTTCATGCCAGTCGGAACGTTAGCTACTGTTAAATCTCTTTCTCCAAAAGAACTAAGAGAAATACACAGTGGCGTTGTATTAGCAAATACATACCATTTAGCCCTAAGACCTGGTGCTGACATTGTCCAAGAAGCTGGTGGCGTTCAAAAATTTATGAACTATGATGGGCCAATGCTAACTGATAGTGGTGGATTCCAAGTTTTTTCTCTAGCTAAAAATAGAGACATAAAAGAAGAAGGAGTTACGTTTAGAAACCACCTTAATGGCGCTAAATTATTTTTCTCACCAGAAAAAGTTATGGAAATCGAAGCAAAAATCGGTGCTGATATCATCATGTGTTTAGATGAATGCGCTCCTTATCCAGTAACTAAAGAATACATGGTAAATAGTGTTGAACGTACACTTAGATGGGCAAAACGTTGTCAATTAGCTAAAAAAAGAGAAGATCAAGCTTTATTTGGCATTGTACAAGGCGGAGATTTTGCCGACATGCGTCAATATTGTGCTGAAGAGCTCGTAAAAATGAATTTTGATGGTTATTCAATTGGTGGAACATCTATCGGTGAACCAAAAGAGGTTGAATATAGAATGGTTTCTTATGCTGTTCCTTTCTTACCTGAAGATAAACCTAGATATCTCATGGGTGTCGGATCGATAGACATGATTTTTGATGGTATTCGCAAAGGTGTAGATATGTTTGACTGCGTATTGCCTACTAGAATTGCTAGACACGGAACTCTTATGACTTCAACTGGAAGGATTAACATAAAAAACAAAAAATACGAAAGAGACTTTACACCACTTGATCCAGAATGCGATTGTTATTGTTGCCAAAACTTTACAAGAGCATATTTGCATCACTTGATGAAGTGCGATGAAATATTGGGTAAAAGACTTTGCTCAATTCACAATTTAAGATTCTTAATTAGATTAATGGAAAAAGCAAGAGAAGCTATCAAGGAAGATAGATTCTTAGAGTTCGAAGCAGAAACCATGGCTAAATTTGGATCAGATAGAGGTTTTTAATATGAATGAAAATTTTGATTTTGACGTATATGATTTAAATTCTTATGACTACTACTTGCCGGAAGAATTAATAGCTCAATCTCCAGCTGAAAAAAGAGATCAATCAAGACTATTAACACTTGATTTATCAAACGGAAAATATAAAGACGAACACTTTTTCGATATAGTTAAATATCTTAGACCTGGTGATGTCTTGGTAAGAAATAATACTAAAGTTATTCCAGCTAGATTATTTGGAATTAAAGAAGGCACAGGTGCACACATCGAAGTTCTTCTTTTACATCCAATCGAAGGTGAAAAAGATGTTTGGGAAGCATTAGTTGGAAACGCTAAAGCTTATAAGGTTGGAACCGTTGTCGATTTTGGACCAAACGCTGAATTAAAAGCCGAATGTGTGAAAGAACTTGAAGAAGGATTAAGACACATCAAATTCAGCTATGAAGGCATATTCTATGAAGTCTTAGATAAGCTTGGCAAAATGCCTTTGCCACCTTATATTCACAATCAAAGCGCACCAAATGATAGATACCAAACTGTATATGCACAAATAGAGGGCTCCGCTGCAGCTCCAACAGCTGGTTTTCATTTTACTGATGAGCTATTTGAAAAAGTTAAAGCTATGGGAGTAGAAGTTGTTGATGTAACACTTCACATTGGATTAGGAACATTTAGACCAGTTAAGGTAAATAACATTCTTGAACACAATATGCATAGCGAATATTATATGATGTCCAAAGAAGCAGCTGATGCTTTAAATAAAGCTAAAGCTGAAGGAAGAAGAATCATAGCAGTAGGGACAACATCAACAAGAACAATTGAGAGTGTTATGGATAAATATGGAGAATTTAAAGAATGTCATGGAGACACTAAATTATTCATTTATCCTGGTTACAAATTCAAAGCAGTTAACGCCTTAATAACCAATTTTCATCTTCCTAAAAGCACACTTGTTATGCTCGTTAGCGCATTAGCTGGAAGAGATAACGTATTAAATGCCTATAAGCATGCTGTTGAAGAAAAATATAGATTCTTCTCTTTTGGAGATGCAATGTTTATCTATGACGGAACAAAATAAAAACTACAATTTAGAATATAAAAATATAGTTAAAGAAATTGATAATAAAGGAATTAAACCAAAGCTTTTTTTACACGCTTGTTGTGGACCATGTTTAACTTATCCACTAACGGAACTTGTTAATCATTTTGATGTTACTGTTGGATATATTAATCAAAACATTTATCCCAAAGAAGAATATGATCGACGTGAAGAAACATTAAGAAGATTTGTTAAAGAATTCAACGAAGAAAACAACCTAAATGTTGAAGTAATATCATTACCATACGATTATGATAGTTTTTTTCCTCTAATAGAAAAATATGGACCTATAAGAGAAGGTTTGGAACGTTGTACATTCTGCCATTGGTATAGAATGAACAAAGCATACAAATATGCAAACGACAATCATTATGAATATTTTGCTACTGTAATGACAGTATCTAGCAAAAAGCCATCAGCCATATTAAATGAAATAGGAATAAGTTTAAATAAAGAGTATACAAATACAAAATTCTTAGTCTCTGATTTCAAAAAAGAAGATGGTCAATTAAAAGGAATAAGAATAGCAAAAGCTCATAACATGTATAGACAAGACTATTGTGGGTGTTCTTATTCACTTGAAGCAAGAAAAAATTATTTAAAAGAAAAGAAGTTATAGATTTTAAAGTCTATAACTTCTATTTTTATTTGGTTATTTTTCCATTTGCATCTTCTTTAACCTCTGGAACGCCTTTTCCAATTAGCAATCTATCCGAAATCCAATTCAAACAATAACTAATAGGTCCAAACGAGGCACAAAGAACAATTAAAGATAGCCATTGTATTTTATTTAAATCAGTATATGAAATACCTGTAAAGTTATATGGAACCATAAATATTCCGATAACAGCACAAACAAGCATTGAAATAAATAGTGTTAAACGATAAGCGTTAAATGGTTTACACAAATGATATAACATAACTAGCGAAGCAACGATTAATGCAATAATAGCAAATGATTTTACTTCGTTAGTGAATACTTGTTCAACTGAACTTGTTGCTCCTAATTCAAAGAAGTCTAAGTAGCTTAACATTCCTGTAATCAAAACAGCAAATAACATCAAAATTGTTCCAGGTAAAGCCTTCATGATAACAGTCTTAAGGAATTTACCTTTTATTTGACTCTTATTAGGTTGAATAGCTAATAAAGTAGATGGAATACCGATTCCACACACTTCCATAACAATTAAATTCTTTGGGCTGAAAGGATACGATATTGATGATTTAAAGAACAAGTTAACAATAATAATTGATAGTGACAAAATAATGGTAAAGAAAGTTTTCATTAAGAATAGTGATGACGATCTTTGCACGTTATTTACGACTCTTCTACCTTCTTCTACTACTTTTGGCATTGAAGCAAAGTTAGAATCCAATAAAACTAAGTGAGCAACATTCTTTGTTGCTTCAGAACCACCTGACATTGCAATAGAACAATCGGCGTTCTTCATTGCTAAAATATCATTGACGCCATCACCAGTCATTGCAACTACTTTTTGTCTATTCTTTAACGATTTAACTAAAGCTGCTTTTTGTTCAGGAGTTACACGACCAAATACTGTATATTTATCAGCTAACTCTTCGATTTCTTGAATTGAAATACCTTCTAGTGAAATATATTTATCAGCGTTTTCAACTCCACAAGATTTTGCAATTTCACTTGCTGTTAATGGATTATCACCTGAAATAATCTTAATTTCTACACCATTATCTCTGAACCACTTTATAGTATCTGGAGCTTCTTTTCTAATGTGATCAGCTAAGATAAATAAAGCGACAGGAGAGATGACTCCTTTTAATTTTTCATCTTTGATTGTAGCATTAGAATGAGCTAACATTAAGACTCTATAACCTCTAGCTTGTTTACTAGAAATAAGCGATTCAAGAACAGGCTCCATTTCTTTAAGAATAAATTCTGGAGCTCCTAAAATAAATGTTCCTTCATTTTCAAAAGAAATAGCTGAATATTTTCTTGAACTACTAAAAGGTATCTTAGCTTCTAATTTGTAGTCTGTATTAAATTTAAATCTTTGTTGTAATGCTATAGAAGTTTGGTTGTTATCGCTCATATTTCCTAAATATGCACCCATAACTTTATTAATATCATAACTGTTTTTTAAAATAACTACTTCTTCAACATTCATAGTTCCATCAGTTAATGTACCTGTCTTATCTAAGCAAAGTACATTAGCTCTAGCTAGCATTTCAATACAATATAATTCTTTAACTGAAGTATTATATTTCGAAAGTGAAACAACACCCATTGCCAATGCTACAGAAGTTAATAAGAACATTCCAGCTGGAATCATACCAACAATAGAGCCAGCTGTCGGTGCTACTGCATCTTTAATTTTATCCAAAACATTTAATGCATCAGAAGCTCTATAGTTGTTATAGAACATAATTGCACCAATAGGAACAATTATTACCGATATAACTAAAATAATGTTATTAAGCGATTTAATAAGCTCTGATTTAGGCTTTGTGTATCTTTTTGCCTGAGATTGTAATGTCATTGCATAGCTTTGTTCACCTATTTTATCTACTTGACATGTACATTGGCCACTAACAACAAATGAACCAGCATAGACAACATCACCAACATGTTTTTTTACTGGTAAAGATTCACCTGTTAACATAGCTTCATTAACTTCAATTGTTCCATCTTTAACAATGGCATCAGCAGATATTTGATTTCCGTTTGTAAGCACGACTAAATCATCTAATACAATTTCATCAGTATTTATAGAGACAGCTGCACCATCTCTAATTACAGTTGCTGTAGGTGCTGTAACAAGTCTTAATTTATCAATAGTTTTTTTAGCTCTAATTTCTTGAAATATACCAATAGACATATTTGCAATCATAATTGCCATAAAAAGTAAATCAGTATAAGATCCAACAAGCAATAAAGCTATACCGATAAATGTTAATAACATATTAAAGAAAGTAAATACGTTATCACATATAATTTTCCAATAAGGTTTCGTATAATTTTTATTTGTAATATTGGTTAATCCATCTTTTTTTCTTTGTTCAACTTGAGATGAAGTTAAACCTTGAGATAAGAGCGGAGAAAATCTAACAATATTTAAAGGGATATTCTTTGCTACTTTCTTTTTATTACTCTTCTTTTTTGTATCACGCTTCAAAACACTTATTTCAATAGTTTCATCATCAGCTAGCATCATTTGACTTTCAGCATACTGCTTAACGTCTTTAACATTATTTTCTTCATCTGCAATTTTATCTGATTGAGGTTTTGCAGCAGCAGGAACAGAGGACTTAACTTCTTTCTTTTGTTTTTTATTTGCATTAACAACTTTAAGCTCATCTGTAGAAGTTCTTCCTAAAGAGACCTCTTGTTCATTCTTGCTTTCTTCAATAATTGGTTCAATAGATTTCTTTGTTATTTTTCTTTTTCTAACCGGCTTTTTTTCTTCTGAATCTACTGCTACTTCTTGAACATCAGTAATTGTTGGTTCTTCAATTTGCTTTGATGAAGTCTTTTTTCCATTATTTGCCATATGTTCTCCTTATATCTTTTTTGCTATGTTATAAACATAATTTTTTCTTAAGTTTAATTCGTCGCTAACAATTCCAACAGATTCCTTTAAAGAATATCCTTTTTCTAAATATTCTTTAATGTATTCAATTATCTTATCATCATCTGTATCTGATTCGATATTTTTAGCACCTTCAACAATAATTACAAATTCACCGCGTTTAGCATCTTCAGGAAAATCAATCATATCGCCTAAAGTTCCACGAAGATATTCTTCATGAATCTTAGTTAATTCTCTAGAAATGACCACTCTTCTTTCAGCACCAAAAGCTTCAAACATAGAGGACAAAGTTTTATCTATTCTATGAGGAGATTCATAAAAAATTAAAGTTTCTTTTCTTTCTTTAAGATTTTTTAAAAAATCTTTTCTAACATTTTCTTTTACTGGTAAAAAGCCATAAAATGAAAAATCAGATGTATCAAATCCACTAGTAATTAAAGCTTGAACAAAAGCACTTGGTCCCAAAACAGCTGTTACTGGTATATTCTCTTCGATTGCCATTGAGCATAAGATTGCTCCAGGATCAGAAATTCCAGGATTACCTGCATCAGAAACAAATGCAACTGAAACTCCTTCAGTAAGCATTGCGTTTATTATTTTCTTTCCTTCTTCTTTTTCTTTTTGGGAATAGCAACTGACTAGTTTTTTATTTTCTATTCCTAAATTTTTTAGTAAGAAAGAAGTATTACGTGTATCTTCAGAAGCGATTAAATCAACAGACTTTAAAACTTCGACTGCTCTTTGAGAGATATCTTTTAGATTTCCGATTGGTGTACCAACTAAATATAGTACTGGTGATTTTTCATTACTGAATGGTTTATTTCTTTTTAACATCTTTATCTTTACCTGAGCCAATTACTTTTACTTCTTTTGAACTTACAATAGTTAACCCTTCTCCATCAGAAATTGTAAGGTTACCTGAAATAACGTTTAAACCAGTTATTGTATATTGCTTATTATTGTATATTACTCTGGATCCAATTGGTGGATACTTTGTCTTTAATTCGCTATATGCTTGGTCTTCATATTTCAAGCAGCACATCAATTTACCACAATGTCCTGAAAGCTTTGGTATGTTTAAAGATAGCATTTGGTTTTTGGCCATACTAATTGAAATACCATCAAACGTATCTAAAAAAGAAGAACAACATAGTTTTAAACCACAAACACCTAAACCACCAACAATACCAGCTTTATCACGTGGACCAATTTGTCTTAATTCAATACGGCATTTTAATTGTCCTGATAATACTTTTAACAATTCTCTAAAGTCGACTCTATCATCAGATGTATAAGTAATCAAAACTTTTGTATTATCTAACGAAAACATAGCTTGTATAACGTTCATGTTTAATTGCATTGAATTTGATAATTCTTGAACTGATTTACCAACTATTTTTCCTTTTTCAATATTTTTAGCATGGGTGCTTTTGTCTTGGAATGTAGCTAAACGCAATACGTGTGGAAATAATCCTTCATCGCTTTCTTTATAATTTTTAACAATTTGAATTTTACCTAATTCAAAACCCAAAGAAGTTTCAACAACAACTTCTTGACCGACATTAACATCAGTTTCAATTTCATAATAACTTAATTTTGGACTATCGAATCCAACACCGACTATATATTTAGACATAAATTCCCCTTAAACAAAAAAAGTATAATTATTATTAATAATTATAACATACGAAACCATATATTTTGATAGCGAATAAAATTTCTATACAAAAAAATTACTTAACTTTCAATTAAAAAGCTAAATAATTATTTTAACGAGTTTATAATTCTTGCTAAAGAAAGTGTAGTATTCATATTTGCAGGTAAAGTATTTAATATATCTGCTAGTACATCTATCGTCTTTGGTAAAGAATCTTTATATGGTTTTACAGAAATTGCAAACGTAGAAAATGAATCCGAATAATTTGAAGACAATACATTACTAAACACTTTTATTAATATCGTTGCAAAATATTTTATAGACTTTTGTGTTTTTAATAGTCCTGATCCTTCTTTTAATAAACCAAATCCAGCTTTTTCAAGAGAGCTAACTAAATCTGAAATAAATGTCTCAGCCACTTGAAATGCATTAATAAAATCATCGCTTCTAGATAATGTTTCCATCTCTTTAAAAGTAGGTGCAAAAAGAGATAATGCATATGCTTGTTCTCTTGAAAATCTTTCTTCATTACCCTTTATAACTTCTTTAAACAAAAGTGGATTAACTTTAACGGTAACACATCTACTTACAATTGTTGGCAAACACTTTTCGATATTTGTAGTTGTTAATATTGCTACTAAAGGAGTTGATGGCTCTTCTAAAAATTTAAGCAAAGCATTGGCAGCTTCTTCTGTAATATTGGATATTTCTCCAATTATGTAACAAGCTGTGTGATTTTTTTCTACTGTTCCCAAAGAATATTTTTCTGACAAATAATTAATGTCTTCTTTTTTTAACCCTTTAGCTCTTCCATCGATAAAAGTAAAATCAGGGTGGTTATTCTCTTCAAATTTTTGACATTCTAAACAGCTGTTACAAGCTAATAAATCCTTAGTACAATAAAGTGATTTAGCTAAATACATTGCTGAATCCACTAGTGGTGAATTTATTTCACCATAAAGTAAATAAGCATGTGAAAGACGATTGGACTTACGCGAGTTCAAAAATAGTTTTGCTAATTTCGCCTGTGTTTTTTCAAACGTCTCTTTATCCATTTTATTCACCTTTTAAAACTTCAAGTATATATTTTTCACATTCAGCTGCAACTACTTCACGTGGTTGGCTTGCATCTATTCTTTTTATTCTATTTGGATATCTTTTTAACAATTCTAAATATCCTTCTCTTACTGACTTATGAAATTCAATCTTTTCAATATCTAATCTATTAACTTCTCTATTTTCATTTTTTGCAATTCTTGCTAAACCTTCTTCAGGTTCAATATCAAAAAATATCGTTAAATCTGGCCATTCATTTTCGGTAGCAAACATATTAATTTTTAATATATCGTCTATTCCTAAACCTCTAGCATGACCTTGATAAGCTAACGAAGAATCAATATATCTATCACACAATACATTTACACCATTGTTAAGATTTGGAATAACCTTTTTTTGAAGGTGTTCACGTCTTGAAGCAGCATAGAGCAAAGCTTCTGTTCTTCCATCCATTCCTTCACTTTTCATAGAAAGAATTACATTTCTAATTTCTTCAGCAATTGGAGTACCGCCTGGTTCTCTAGTTAGGATAAATTTATATCCCATTTCTTCTAAATGAGGCAAAATAGCTTTTATAGCAGATGTTTTTCCACTTCCCTCTCCACCTTCAAATGTAATAAATTTACCTTGAACTGCCATCGTTGTTTTCTCCTTTTACTACTGTACGATCTAATAATGAACGTGATATTGTAGCTTCATCTACATATTCAAGTTCAGCACCAAATGGCAAACCGAAAGCCAAACGTGATACTTTAACGTTAGTTTCTTCTAATATTTTAGCGATATAAAGCGATGTAGTCTCTCCTTCTAGAGTAGAATTACACGCTAAAATTACCTCATTAATTTTGTCATCAATTACTCTTTTTTTCAATTCTGGAATATGTAATTTTTCAGGAGTAATACCCTTCATTAACGAAATAGATCCTCCTAAAACAAAATATAAACCATGATATTTATTTGTCTTCTCAAAACTAATAACATTTTTAACATCGCTAACCACTAACAAAGTTTTCTTATCTCGAGATTCATCGTCGCATATAGGGCATTTATCAGAATCGATAAATATTCCACAATGCGGACAAGTTGTTATATTGTTAACAACATTTTGTAATGCATTAGAAAACTCTATCAACACTTCTTTATCAAAAGATAAAGTAGCGTATGCTAAACGTTCTGCAGTTTTTTCGCCAATACCTGGCAATTTTTTGTAATATGACTTAAGGTCTTGAACAGTTTTAATCTGCTCCATAAATTAGAAACCAAATCCACCAAAGCCAGCATTTGCTGTCATGCTATTTGTAATTTTAGCTTGTTCAGCTTGAACTTTTTCTATAGCTTCATTTATGGCGATAGAAATTGAATCTTCAAGCATTTCTTTATCTTCAGGATCAATCATATCTTTATCAATTTCAACTTTTTCAATATGATAGTTTCCATAAATTGAAACTTTAATTGCGCCGCCTGCTGAAGTAATTTCAAATAAAGTTTCTTCTAAAGCTGCTTGCTTTTTTTCCATTTCCTTTTGCATCTTACGAGCTTGTTGTAAAATTCTTTGCATATCCATAGATTTAGTCCTCCTTTTTAAGTTCATCTATAAACTTTTGACCTGATCCTTTTCTTAATATTTTATCAAAATCAAGCTTGGTAGCATCAGGTAACTTACGAGCTTGTTGTAAATTTTTATAATGTTGTACTAATCTAATATATTCTGTTGGAGTAATTGCATAGCATGTAGGTGATACTCCGAATAACTCGCTCAATATATTTTTTAAGCCTTCTTGATTTGCAATCAAGTTTATCTTTGCAGCTTGAGCATCAAACATAGTTTCAACAACTAATACATTGGCCCCAATAATTCTTGGCGTACATGCGTTTAGCATGACAGCATATTGTCCATATTCAGCTAATGCCTCTGGACTTTTTAGCTTTGGCCACGATTCCATAAGTGATTGCTTTAATGGTTTACTACCTTGAATCATTATTTGAATAACATCATCATCAGAGATATCTAACATTGGTCCAATTGTTGATACTTCCGCAACTTTGTTAGTAACTGTCTTCTTTTTAACAACAGACTCAACATAATCATCTTTAACTTCAACAATTTTTGTCTCAGGTTTAGCCGTATTTTCTACTTGAGATGTTATGCCGTTGACTAGTGGTTTATTTTGAGATTGATTAACTACAGTAGAAATAACTGGTGTTTCTTCTTCAGAACATAGTTTTATCAAAGTTAATTCAAAATGATCAAAAGCATTTGTCACTTTTCTATATTCTCTTCTTGCATCAATTAAAATATTAAGAGATCTTTTGATATCTTTTGGTTTAATCAATGTTTGTAAAGCTTCATTTGGCTTTAACACTGTCAATAAAGATTCATCTTTTGTCATTCCAAACACTAATAAATCCTTAAAAATCTTAATTAAGTCATCGTGTAATTTGACAATATCAATTCCACGTGAGTACATATCTTTAGCTGTGTTAATAACACTAGCTAAATCTTTTGATCCAATCTTTCTAACAAAGTCTAATTTATCTTTAACATTTAATAGTCCAAATAAAGTATTAATATCCTCAATGGATATATTATCTCCAGAAAATGAGACAACTTGATCTAGAATAGATAGAGCGTCTCTAACACCACCATCAGCAAGTCTAGCAATTAATTCTAACGAACCTTCTTCATAAGTAACATTTTCTTTTTCCAAGATTTCACTCATTTTTGAGATTATATCTTCATCAGATACTTTGGTAAAATCAAATCTTTGTACTCTCGATAAGATAGTTGGTAAAACTTTTTGTGGTTCAGTAGTAGCCAAAATAAATACGACATTTGCTGGTGGCTCTTCAAGAGTTTTAAGTAAGGCATTAAAAGCACTTGATGACATGTTGTGAACTTCGTCAATTATGTATACTTTATATCTACCTAAAATTGGTTGATATCTAACTTGATCAATTAAATCTCTGACACTATCAACACCAGAATTACTTGCAGCATCGATTTCAAAAACATCTGGGTGTGATCCAGTCTTAACTGCAATACAGTTTTGACACACATCACATTCGTGTCCTATTCCTTCTTCACAATTTAAAGCTTTGGCAAATAATCTCGCCATAGTTGTTTTACCTGTTCCACGAGGTCCGCAAAACAAATAAGCGTGTGCAATTTTATTTTCACTTAGCGCGTTTCTAAGCGTTTTGATTACTGCTTTTTGTCCTACAACCTCCGAAAACTTTTGTGGTCTATAAGTTCGATAGAAAGCTTGGTATGACATCGTTTTTCTCCCTTACTTATTATTTATACTTCCAAATATAAATCTTTCTTTATTAGACATATCTTTTACTTTTTTAAATTGATAATTAGGTATTTCTTCTTCTAAAATAGATATTGCTTCATTAATAATTTCCGGACAAACTTCAATATAAATCCTGGCATCTTTTTTTAGCAAATTTAAGGCGTTCTCTGCTTTAAAAGCTTTGAAGAAATCTAATCCATCTTCTCCTCCAAACAAAGCTTGTTGAGGCTCAAAAGAAAGCGAATCATCAAGTTTAGTTTTAGATGGAATATATGGAGGATTAGAAACTAATATATCAGCTTTTTCTAAATTGTTTTTTTCAAATTCTTTAAAATAATCAGACTCAATAAAAGTAATATTTAAACCATTAATATCGTTATTGCGTTTAGCAACTTCTAAAGCTTCTTTAGATATATCAGAAGCGATAACTTTATTTGTATTTAATAGGTTTGTTAAGGCGATAGCAATAGCACCAGAGCCTGTACAAACATCATAAATAACTTTGTCTTTGCTTTGATATTTTCTTTCATTCTCAAGAATAAGATACATCAATTCTTCAGTTTCAGGTCTAGGTATAAGAACTCTTTCATCTACAAATAAATCAATTTGACAAAACTTTATTTTATGTGTCAAATAACAAATAGGATAGCCAGATTTAACAATATCTATAATCTTATTTCCATTCTCTCCAACTTCTTCAACACTATAAATATCCCCTAAGCCTTTGTGAAAGAAATGTTCAAAAAGATCACTTATATCACTAAGTTCAAGCGAATATTCTTTTCTAAGTGTTAAATAAAGTTGATTGAATGTCATTCTAAATTAATTTCCTTATTTGCTTCAATAATTAAATCTCTTTCGTTAGCTTCTTTAAGAGCGTCTAATATTTCATCAAGATCACCTTCCATGACTCTATCTAGTTTTTGAATAGTAAATCCAATACGGTGATCAGTAACGCGGTTTTGTGGATAGTTATATGTTCTAATCTTTTCACTACGTTCACCAGTTCCAACTTTTAATCTTCTTTCAGAACCAATCTTTGCTTCTCTTTCTTCATCATATTTTGCCTTGATTCTTGCTCTTAACAAATTCATAGCAATTTCACGGTTTTGAATTTGGCTTCTTTCAACTTGGCAAGCAACAACAATTCCTGTTGGAATATGAGTAATACGTACTGCAGATTCTGTTTTATTAACGTTTTGACCACCTGCGCCTTGGCTTCTATATGTATCAATTTGTAAGTCGGCTGGATTAATGACAACATCGACAGCTGGTGTTTCAGGCATGACAAGAACTGTGGCTGTTGATGTGTGAATTCTACCATTAGTTTCAGTCTTTGGAACACGTTGAACACGGTGTGATCCACTTTCAAATTTAAGTCTAGAGTAAACATTTTTACCCTTAATCATAAACGAAACGCTTGAATATCCACCTAATGTCGTTGGTGAATCATCAATAAGCTGTACCTTCCAATGTTGAGCATCAGCATATTTTAAATACATGCGGTATAAATCACCTGCAAACAAGTCAGCTTCTTCGCCACCGACAGCTCCTCTAATTTCAACAATAATGTTCTTAGAGTCATTTTCATCTTTTGGCAAAATAGAAACTTGCATACGATTATATAAATCTTTTTGTTCTGCAGTTATTCTGTCAAATTCTTCTTGTCCTAAAAGTTTTAATTCAGGATCAGATTCTTTGATCATCTCCTTAGCTTCTTCTAATTGTTCTTCATTTTTTTCATATTGAGCAAAAAGTGAAACTGGTTCTTCAATAACTGATAACTCTTTAGATAATTTTGCAATAAATGATGGTTCTTTATCTGCAGCTTCTTCAGCTAAAATTCTATTAACTTCAGCATATCTTGCTTTTAAAGTAATCATCTTTTCAATTAAATAATCTTTCATTTTCTTCTCCTATTTTTTGTTATTGTCTTAAATTTCTTTTCTTTCTTTTAACCTTTTGGCTCTTGAGATTGAAAATAGGATTTTCGTATAACTTTTCTTGTAATCTTATTGAGTAATAACATGCAAATATTACGTAATAAGTAAATGCACCAATCAATGTGAAGCCTTTACTTATATCAAGTCCTGGCGTTTTATAAACCATGCTATATTCATAATTGCCCTTTTCAGCTATAAAGGCATTAAATCCGCCTTGTCCTTTATAAATTTTGACATCTTCATATGGCTTATTTGATCCCACTTCTCTTCTTTTTATTGACCAGCCTTCATCGTAAGCGACATTTGTTACAACAAATTTATCTGATTCATAATTTGTTTTAAATGAGATATTTGCATCTGTATTATAAGAAACATCTTCTAAAGCATTTGCTTTTAACTTATCAATATTCGCTTGATATACATCGTTATATTGATAATATGTACTGAATTTATCAAAAACAAATCCTGAAATAATATTATCTCTAGTTGTAGCAACAATTCTTGATACAGGTCTATCAACATAGAAGCCTCTAGCATACTTCCAATCGCTAGTTTTATCATATCCATTCCACATGTGCATATCGTTTGTAATCTTATTGCCTTCAGCATCAAAGAAAGCAAAGTCAACGTTATAACCAAATTTGAAATCAACTGAAACATAACAGCCACCACGAGTTTCAGCAGCTGAACAAACGGTATTTCCATTTTTAAAATCAACAACGATTTTAGACCATATTGGAAGTTCTTTAGCGTTTGTAGAATTATATTCTAACTTTGTATCACCACGATAAATTCCATATTGATTCGGGTTAGGTTGCTTCTTTTCTTCATCAGTTAATTCATGGTTTGGATCTTCAGCAATGATATAACCATTATCATCATAGTTGGCTCTATAAATAGTGTAGTCAACATAATTTAAATCGTTTGTTCTAGCACTAAATATTTCACTTGTATCTGTTGGAACAACAGCCTTAATATCTTCCGAGGCATTGTTAATTTCATCGATATCATCTTTTTCAACAATACCATATTTCAAATATTTTGATTCGTTGAAATCAGCATATGTCGTTCTGCTAAGATATGATGAAGAAACAATATTATCATAAGCAAATCCTAAATCTATGTAGTTATCGTTAACATACAATTCATGATTTCCATTATTTAATAATCTCTTTAATTCTTCAGGGCAATCTTCTTTTTCTAATATATTTGTATATCCATAAGGAACGTTTTGAATATCAGTTCCAGATGTTTTCTTTAACAAATAATATTTAACACCCATGAAAGTTTCTAAGTTATAACGCTTTTCATGAACACCCATAGACCAGTTTCCATATGTATATGAAATTCTTGACCAATCTATGAAGTCTTGTGTTTGATAAGCATAAACACTATGGAAAGCAGCTATACCATTATAACCTTCACGTAAAGAGAGGTTTGGAGAACCACGATCTGCTGAGGAGTTATAAATTCTAAATGTTGAATTATCGTATTTATTTAATTCCTTTACGAGTCTTGTTTCTTCGTTAACATTGCTAATTCCACCTGATAAATCTTGGAATCTTGATGTTCCTTGATATCTTACAGTAACGTTTCCAATCACTACTGCTTCAAGACAAATCATATAAAGAAGAGTAGTATTAAGTTCTCTCTTCTTAAGCCCCATTCTCATGATAACATAGCAAATAAATACCCATACACATTGTAAAACTATAGCGAGTTTTTGATCGCTATTCCAAGGATTTAAAGCCCAGCTATAATCTTTTGAAGAAGTATATTTATTACTTAAAGTGATTAAAATTAAATACAAGAACGCCGTAAATAAAGCTGAAGCATCCATATACCATCTTGGCATTTGTCTATGTCTATCAAAGTGAATACAGAAGAAAACAAGCATCCACATAACAGGCATTATTTCCCAACGTCCATATTCTTTAACAAAAGCAAACATTAAATAATATGTAAATGGAGTAAATAACATAATTGTTACAGCAACAAAGCCAATTAAATGTGAGTATTTCTTTTGTTTAATAGAGTCTAAAACTGATGGTACTAACATTAAAATCATTGGTGCCATAACGTATAAAGAAGAAGCTGTATTATCATAACCTGTCGTTGAGAACAACGATTGACTAAAACAGCCAAGTGGAATAACCAAGAAAGAGTTCAATGGATATAAAGCTTTATACGGTGTACTTTCCCAAGTGAACAATACTTTGAGTTTAGCACTAAATCCCTTTGCAGCTTTAATCATATCAATAAAGCTTTGTGATGAGCTTACTCTTGGCATACTTAAAGTGTTTAAAATTGAAGGGAGCAAACAAATAGAAACAGTTAAAATAGCTATACCAAAGCAAGCAATACCCATGCCAATTATTTTAAATGTTTCTCTGGCTTTGTTTTTCTTTACTTCTTGAAGAACTCTAAATACTGCATAAAAGACAGATCCAAAGCAGAAGCATATAAAGAAATAATAGTTAATAAGACATAGTAAAATCAAAGAACCAATTAACATTGTTGGTTTCTTTTTTTGTATGACATTTTCTATACCCCAAAATAATAGTGGGAGAACAGCTGTAATATTGATGAAGTGGAACCAAAGATAGTAGAACGTCCAACCACAAAAGGCATAACATACTGCCCCAATTTTTCTAGTTGAAATAGATATTTTGAAACATCCCAAATAATGGTAAAACAATACACCGCCAGTAACCATCTTAACGACAGTTCCAATTCCTTGTAGTTGAGGTAACCAAGATCTTGGGAAAATCAGCATGATTAAAAACCACGGATCAAATAAATAATAATAAGAGTTTCCTCCTATATTGCTAAAACCAAATATGCCTGATGAATCCCAAGTAGGAAAGACTCCAGTTCTAAAGAAAGTGTGCCAATCATCATATCCTTTAAATTGAAAAGGAATCATTTGCAAAACAAAGTCACCACCTAAAGGAATGGTAAACATATTTTGTATGTACGTGGTAGCAAAACATAAAAGTGCAACAGCTGTAATAATTCCAGCTAATTGCCAAGAATCTGATTTTTTTATGTGACTCCATGCACTTTTTATTTTATTTGAAATGTAATTGCAAAAAATTTGGAATTTGTCATTAGTTTTCAGTGCAATTTGTGTACTTAAACTCATATCAATCCTTTCTAAAAAATTATTTTATAACTTTTGTTTTTGTAATATATAATAAACCAATTGTTCCTGGCCCACAGTGAGAAGCAACAATAGAACCAGCCACAGTAATTTGAACGATTGAAGGATCAACATATTTAGTAACAATATCGTACATATATTTATCATCACCTTCTACTAATGAGTGAGTAATGAAAATATGTGATAGTTCAACATTATCATTCTTTAATTGCTCTAAGAATTCGCTTATTTGGAAATCTACACCTTTATTTTTCTTTCCGCGTGTGATTTTATGAACAATCATTTTTCCGTGTTCTACACGAATAACTGGGTGAAGGTGAAAACTTTTTCCGAAGAAATATGATAATCCAGAACAACGTCCACCTTTATACAAATATTCCATAGTATCAACAACAAATTCAGCATTTACTCTATCGACTCTATCGTTTGCTCTTTCAGCAATTTCAGTTAAAGAATAGCCTGCTTTAATATCATCGTGAATACTGAAAAGTTGTAATCCAATACCAGATGATAAAGAACGTGAATCAATGACTTGAATTCGATCTTTATATTCTTCATTTTCTTCGCCTAATTGAATAGCAACCATATTTGCAGTGCTAAAGTTACTAGAAAAGTTGCTTGAAATAGGTACAAATACAATATCGTTTCCTTCATCGAGGCATTTTTTAAAATTTTCTTCAAAAACGTTAATATTAACAGCGTTTGTCTTTGGTAAAGTGCCTGTCTCTTTGACTAGTTCATATATCTTTTTAGTATCAATATCAACTCCATCAACAAAATGTCTTTCACCAAAACTGACACATAATGGAAGAACTTTGCAATCTATTGATTCATAAAGTTCTTTTGTTAAATCGGAAGTAGAATCTGTAAATAACTTTATTGGTCTCATATTTTCTCCATTCTATATATAGTTTACTATATATAGTATAAACTATCTTGCTCTTAGATAATAGAAGAAAAATTATTCAACACAAAATATTATTCAACTTTTATTTCTACATAGGCATCATTATTACTATCAACAATTACAACAAGGCTTTCTTCTTCGTCAACAAACATAATATATAATCTATTTACGTTCAATTTTATAGCCAGTGATTTTGTCAAAGAAATTAATTTGTCTTTTTCTATTTCATCTAAAAATACAATAAAACGTATATCGTTATTCGGTGAAATAATCTTTTGAACATCTTTAGCTTCATAATACTCAGAAATGCTATTTTCATGTTCTAAACTATAGTTTTTCTTTGTTCTAGGCATAGCGCCAATTAGAAGAACACTTACTACAAATATAACAATAATCAATGCTATGGATTTAATAATCTTATCTAAAATAATAATTGTTTTTTTCATACAATTATTATTACCAATATTTAAAAAATTAATAATTTAATCAAACCATAGCCAATATAAGTATTAAAAATGCTATAAAATCATTTTTTTCTTGACTTAAAAACCATATTTATAGTATTATACATAAGCACTAATGTGCATCGTTCGATATAACTCTGGGGCTGTAGCTCACCTGGGAGAGCGCCTCCATGGCATGGAGGAGGTAGCGAGTTCGATCCTCGTCAGCTCCACCATTTTTATATCACACGGCTGCGTAGCTCAGTTGGTAGAGCACTCGGCTCATACCCGATACGTCGAGGGTTCGAACCCCCCCGCAGCCACCATTTGTTTGATTCAGATGGATCAATAGCTCAATTGGTTAGAGTCCCCGTCTCATAAGCGGGTCGTTACAGGTTCAAGTCCTGTTTGATCCACCACTGTTTAAATATATAAGCACCACTTATGTGGTGCTTTTTTTATTAATCTACCAACGTATGGCCATAATAGTCTTTATTTAGCTTCTTTTTTATTATTAATATTCCTTCAATAAATGGCCAAATTCCACCTAAGCCCAAAGTAAACATAGAAACTAAAATTTGAATAATACCTATTCCCATATATCCTAAATAAAATCTTCCTAAACCAAACCAACCACCAAAGCATGATAATAAGGCGGCAGTTGTTCTATTTTTTGATTTTTCTTTTTTTCTCGTTTTTATATTATCTAAATTATGGCCACAATGCGGACAAATTTTTGTGTCTCTAAAAGCTAATTTTGCTCCACATTCACTACAAAATTTGTTTCCTTTGTTTTTTTCTTTATGACATTTAGGACATACGTTATCAAATTTTTCGTATTTTGTCCCACAATTTCGACAGTACATATATTTTCTCCATTTATATTATTTTAACATATTTATGGTCAAAAAAAGGAGATTGGATATCCAATCTCCTATAAGATCAAAACAATCTATTAAAGATCCTTATCATCAACGACTAAGAAATCATCGGAATTACTGAGGTCTTCATCAAAGACAAGTTCTTCTTCATGATCAAATGCTTTGTCGTCAATATGATTTTCGGAATCGTTATGTGTTGTTGTTTCAGTTTCTTCTTCTTCTTCATCTTCTGGAATGATACCAGTACCAGCTGGGATGAGTTTACCTATCATAACATTTTCCTTCATGCCTCTGAGGTAATCGACTTTGCATTTAATTGCAGCATCTGTTAATACCTTTGTGGTTTCTTGGAATGATGCAGATGATAAGAATGAAGATGTATCGAGAGCAGCCTTTGTGATACCAAGAATTCTTGGAACACCTATAGCTGGACGTTTACCAGCAAGTAATGCCTTTTCGTTAGCATCTGTAAAGTCAATAACATCAACTTTGATGCCTGGAAGCATTTCTGTATCCCCACCATCGATAACTAAGATCTTACGTAACATTTGTTTAACAACTACTTCAAGGTGTTTGTCAGAAATGGAAATACCAGCTTGTGTTTGGTAAACTTTTTGAACTTCCTTAAGGATGTAGTTTTCAACAGCTGTAATGTCTGATACTTCGAGAAGTTGTTTTGGATCAATAGCACCTTCAGTCAACTTTTGACCGTTAGCAACATGATCTCCGACTTTAACTCTAGCAGTAGCACCATAGTTTGTAAGATATGATTTTTCCTCGAGTTCACCCTTAACATCGATCTTGGTACGTCCATTGATATTTTCAACCGATGTGACTTCACCAGAGATTTCACTAATAAGAGCTTCGCCTTTTGGAGTACGAGCTTCAAGTAATTCTTGAACTCTTGGTAAACCTTGAGTAATATCACCACCATCACCAGAAGCAACACCACCAGTGTGGAATGTTCTCATGGTTAATTGTGTACCTGGTTCACCAATTGATTGAGCTGCCATAATACCTACAGCATCACCAACCTTAACTAATTCACCAGTAGCAAGGTTACGTCCATAACAATGGACACAGACACCATTCTTTGTTTCACAAGTGAATAGTGATCTGATTTCAACACTCTTAATTCCTGCAGCAACGACCTTATCAGCCATTACTTCATCCATTAATGTGTTGCCTGGAACAATAATCTCTCCTGTACTTGGATCGACGATTGAATGGCAAGTAAATCTACCAACAAGACGATCTTTGAGAGGAACGATAACTTTATTTTCTTTTGTATCGATAACTTCTGTAACTTCAAATCCGTGATCGCAACCACAGTCTTCTTCAGTAACAATAACGCTATGTGATACATCGATAAGTCTTCTTGTTAAGTAACCTGAGTCAGCTGTCTTTAAAGCTGTATCAGCACCACCCTTACGGGCACCGTGAGTAGCAATAAAGAATTCTGAAACGTTAAGACCTTCACGATAACAAGACTTAATAGGAATTTCGATAACATCACCAGATGGCTTTCTCATAAGACCGAGCATACCAACTAATTGAACGAAGTTGTCAGCAGAACCACGAGCACCAGAATCAGACATCATGAAGATAGGATTTTCGTTTTCTTCAGCCATCTTTTCCTTAAGGTCGCCCATAACGTCTTCTTTAACTTTTGTCCAAAAGTCGATAACTAACTTCTTACGTTCATCGTTAGTGACCAAGCCTTTTTCGTATAAGCCTTGAATTTGTTCAACTTTTTCTTCACCTTCTTTGATGTTACTATTCTTTGTTGGAAGGACAGCAATATCAGAAATTGAGACGGTGATACCAGCTTTTGTTGAATATTTGAAACCAAGGTCCTTGATTTCATCGAGAATACGAGATGTTTCATCAGCCTTATAACGCTTAAATAATTCATTAATAATTGAACCAATAATTCCCTTATTGATTGGACTATATAATGGCTTATTAGCTATATAAGTCTTAATATCTGTTCCTTTTGGTACAAAGAATTCCATAAGATCGCTTGAAAGGTTCTTCTTATTACTCTTTGTAACAGAGTTAAGATATGGGAAATCTTCTGGATAAATTGAGTTGAAGATTAACTTACCAACTGTTGTGATAAGATAGCATTTCTTCATTTCATCAGTAAATCCGCTCTTTTTGATTGCTGATGCTGGAATAGCAATACGATTGTGAAGGTGAATTTGATGTGTTTCGTAAGCAAGCATTGCTTCTTCGAAATTTCTAAATACTTTACCTTCACTTTGTGAATATAATTCATAGTTATCAGCTTCTTCATTATCGCCAATGCTTCTATAATATTCAGCCTTACGTTTAAAGCCTTCAATATTATCTTCAAGAGTAAGATAGTAGTTACCTAAAATCATATCTTGTGATGGAATACAAATTGGTTTTCCATCTTTTGGACCTAAAATGTTGTGAGAAGCTAACATTAAATCAACTGCTTCGTTTTGAGCTTCTTGTGAAAGTGGAACGTGAACAGCCATTTGGTCACCATCGAAGTCAGCGTTGAAACCTGCACAAACGAGTGGGTGTAAACGGATAGCTCTACCTTCAACTAAAACAGGACGGAAAGCTTGAATACCTAAACGGTGAAGAGTTGGAGCACGGTTCAAAAGAACTGGATGTTCACTGATGATTCTTTCAATAACATCAAATACTCTTTCATCATAGTGGTTAATCATGTTATCAGCTTGTTTATGTGAAGGAGCTGTTCCTTCATGAATTAAAACTGAAGCGATGAATGGTTTAAATAATTGAATAGCCATTTCTCTTGGTATACCACATTGGTACATCTTTAATGTTGGACCAACAGCGATAACAGAACGACCTGAATAGTCGACACGTTTACCAAGTAAGTTTTGTCTGAAACGACCTTGTTTACCCTTAAGAGAACTTGAGAGTGACTTAAGAGCACGACCACCAGCACCGTTAACTGGTTTATTACGACGACCGTTATCAATTAAAGCATCAACTGCTTCTTGTAACATACGTTTTTCGTTAATAAGAATAACGGATGGTGATTTGATTTCGATTAATTTCTTAAGACGAGCGTTTCTTGTAATAACTCTACGATATAATTCGTTTAAATCACTTGTAGCATAACGGCCACCATCAAGTTGAAGTAATGGACGTAAATCAGGTGGTATAACAGGAATAACATCGAGAATCATCCAAGATGGATCATTATTTGAATTTCTGAAAGCTTCAACAACTTCAAGTCTCTTGATAAGTTTGGCTCTCTTTTGATTCTTTTGTCCAACAGTTGTTTTAAGTTCATCTTGAATTGCTTTAGATTCAGCTTCAAGATCAACTTCTTTTAACAATCTTTGAACAGCTTCAGCACCCATGCCAAATTCAGCACCTGTGTACTTTGAAATAAAAGCTGAAGATGTAATGAAATCAAATGGTTCTGATGGTTTTTCTAAATGAGAAATAATGTCTTGGGCTCTAGTATAGTCTGGTGAGCCTTCGTCAATAATATTTGAATCAACGATGTCTTTAATGACAGCGATAAATTCTTGACGAGCTGTTCTTTCATCGAGAACTTCACGATATTTTAAAATCTTAGAGATACCTGGATTTAAAACAATGTGAGAGACGAAATAAACAACTTCATCTAATTGCTTTGGTGGAACATCAAGGAGTAATCCCATACGAGATGGAATGCCCTTGAGATACCAAATGTGAGCACATGGAGAAGCAAGCTCAATGTGACCCATACGTTCACGACGGACAGCTTTAGAAGTAATTTCAACACCGCATTTTTCACAAATTTGGCCTTGATCTTTTATCTTCTTGTACTTACCGCAGTGACATTCATAATCCTTGCTAGGACCAAAGATACGTTCACAGAACAAACCATCTGGTTCTGGCTTTTGGGATCTATAGTTAATAGTTTCTGATTTTTTAACTTCACCGTGAGACCATGCACGGATCTTTTCTGGTGAGGCTAAACCGACTTGAATAGCCTTAAGTTTATTAAGTTCGAACATTTATCGGTTTCCTCCTTATTCCATATCATCGTCATTGACATCGTCAACGGCTACTGATTCTGGTTTTTCAAAATCGAATGCATCATCATCAGCATCATCTTCATCATCAGCATATTCTTCTTCAAGACGTCTATCGTCTTCTTTAGCGTCATCTGCTGAATATTCAGTAATGTTGTGGTGAATTCTACGTTCTTCACGAACTGTTTCTGCAGAAATAGATTGCATATCAATTTCATGCATATCGCTGTCTAATAACTTAACATCGATAGCAAGAGCTTGAAGTTCCTTGATTAAAACGCGGAATGATTCTGGCATATTTGGCTTTGGTATTGGCTTGTTCTTTAAGATAGCTTCATAGCACTTATTACGTCCAACCATATCGTCTGATTTGATTGTTAAGACTTCTTGTAAGGTATGAGCAGCACCATAAGCTTCAAGTGCCCAAACTTCCATTTCGCCAAATCTTTGACCACCGTTTTGTGCTTTACCACCAAGAGGTTGTTGTGTAACTAAGCTGTATGGTCCAATTGATCTAGCATGTAATTTATCATCAACCATGTGGACGAGTTTAATCATATACATGACACCGACAGAAATACGAGAGTCGAAACGTTCACCTGTACGTCCATCGTAGAGAATTGTTTTTCCATCATCTGACATCTTAGCTTCTTTCATAAGAGCAAAGAGTTCATCATTGCTGATACCATCAAATACTGGAGTTGCAATCTTGAGGCCTAATTTTTTACAAGCCATACCAAGGTGAACTTCGAGAACTTGACCGATGTTCATACGGCTAGGAACACCTAATGGGTTAAGCATAATATCGATTGGTGTGCCATCTGGTAAATATGGCATATCTTCTTGTGGAAGGATCTTTGAAATAACACCTTTGTTACCATGACGTCCTGACATCTTATCACCTTCAGAAATCTTTCTCTTTTGGACGATATAGACTTTAACAGATTCATTAACATTTGGTGGTAATTCATCGCCGTTCTTTCTTGAAAATACTTTGACATCAAGAACGATACCAGCACCACCGTGTGGGACACGGAGAGAAGAATCTTTTCCTTCTTTTGTCTTTTCATTAAAGATAGACATAAGAAGTTTTTCTTCTGGTGTAGGTTCTGTAACGCCTTTTGGTGTAACTTTACCTACGAGAATATCGCCTTCTTTAACTTCAGCACCTGGTACGATAATACCACGTGAGTCGAGATAAAGTTTAGCTTCTTCAGAAATGTTTGGAACATCTCTTGTGTACTCTTCGTCGCCAAGTTTTGTTGAACGACGATCGAGTGAATATTCTTCAATATGAATAGTTGTATAAACGTCTTCCTTAACTAATCTTTCTGACATGATGATAGCATCTTCGTAGTTATAACCATTCCATGTCATGAATGCGATAGTAACGTTTTGCCCTAAGGCTAAGTCACCGTGATCCATAGCTGGACCATCAGCGATTATTTCATCGGTATGAATAACTTGACCTTTCTTAACGATTGGTGTTTGGTTAATACATGTTCCTTGGTTGGCCTTAGCAAATTTCTTAAGGAAGTAAATGTGATGTTCACCATCAGATTCTGTTACTTCAATACGTTTAGAATCGACATATGTTACAACGCCGTCTTTACGTGCGATGATAGCAGAGCCAGAGTCGTGAGCAATCTTATGTTCAAGACCTGTTCCAACAAATGGAGCGTGTGGTCTTAAAAGTGGTAAAGCTTGACGTTGCATGTTAGCACCCATAAGAGCACGGTGAGAGTCATCGTTTTCAAGGAATGGAATACATGCAGCAGCAATTGATACAATTTGTTTTGGAGAGACGTCGATGTAGTCTACATCGTTGCGATCAACCATGATTGTATCGCCGTTGTTACGAGCAACAACTCTTTCATCTAATAAAGAACCATCTTCACCGATACGGCAGTTTGCTTGAGCGATGATGTGATTTCTTTCTTGATCAGCTGAAAGATAATCTGTTTCTTCTAAGACAACACCATTACGAACTTTACGATATGGAGTTTCTAAGAAGCCATATTTGTTAACCTTTGCATAACATGAAAGGTTGTTGATAAGACCGATGTTTTGACCTTCAGGTGTTTCAATTGGACAAATACGTCCATAGTGTGAGAAGTGAACATCACGGACTTCTGAAGAAGCACGATCACGTGATAAACCACCAGGACCTAAAGCTGATAAACGGCGCTTATTTGTCAACTCTGCTAATGGGTTTGTTTGGTCCATGAATTGAGAGAGTTGTGATGTATTAAAGAATTCTTTAACTAAAGCGGTTAAAGGCTTAATGTTAATTAATGAAGTTGGTGTAATATTTGAAATTTCATTAATAGACATCTTGTCTCTGATTGTTCTATCCATTCTTGTCAAACCTTGACGGAATTGATTTTGGATAAGTTCACCGACACATTTAACACGTCTGTTGCCTAAATGGTCGATATCATCTGTATAGCCAATGCCTTCCATAATGTTAATGAAATATGAGAAGCAAGCTATAATATCACTTGCAGTAACATAAGCTTCTGTCAATGTAAGATCAGTACCGATAACAGCAGCAACTTTATCCTTCTTTTCATCCGTATAAACGTGGACAATATTGAACTTGTTGTGTGTATCAAGCTTTGTATTGACTGCAAATTCACTTACGTGTGCACCATCTTCAAAGAAGTGTTCGTTTTGTAATTGTTTAACATCTTCTTTTGTGAGGAATGTGCCTTTTTCAAATCTAATTTCTCCTTCAGCAGAAATTAAATCTTCAGCTAAATAGTGATCAGATAATCTGTTGTAAATTCCAAGTTTTCTATTTAACTTGAAACGACCAGCTCTTCCTAAATCATAGTGTTTATGATCGAAGAAACGTTGTTGAATTGTACTAGCTGCGTTATTAGCAGAAGCTGGTTCACCTGGACGTAATTTAGCATAAATTTCTAAAACAGCTTGAGCCATTTTAGCATTGTCATCGAGGTCTACTAATTCTGGAGACTTCTCGATTGTATTTTTGAGCATTTCGCTATTGCCAAAGAGCTCATATATATCGATATCGTGAACTAAACCTAATGCTCTAATTAATACGACAGATGAAACTTTTCTTTGTTTATCTATACGAACAGAGAGAAGATCTTTAGTATCACTTTCGAATTCTAACCAAGTACCACGAGCTGGGATAATATCAGCGCCATAAATATATTTTCCTGATTTATCCATAGTTCTGGAAATATAGGCACCTGGAGATCTAACGATTTGAGAAACAATAACTCTTTCAGAACCATTGATAATGAAAGTACCACTCTCAGTCATCATTGGATAGTCACCCATAAAGACAGGTGCTTCTAAAACTGTATTGTTTGTGTAATTAGTTAAACGCAATGTAACGTGCAATGGAGCACAATATGTCTTGTTTGAACTCTTGCATTCAAAATAGTCATGCTTTGGTTGACCAAAGGATGCAGAGACATAAGAAAGCTCCAAAGATTTGTCAAAATTGTAAATAGGGAAGAAATCTCTAAAAACCTCATCAACTCCTGTAGTGCAGAACCACTTAAAAGAGTCAGTTTGAATTTCACAAAGATATGGAAGTGGTAAACTACCACTAATTTTTGAGAAATTTACACGGTTATTAGGAAGGTATTTCCAATTCTTTCTATCAAGTATTTCACTCATGTGTTTTACCTCATTTATATTCTCGCTAATGAGTTTTGTTGTTTTAATACAATATTACTTCGGCCTTAGCATTAGCGGGCTAAGGCCAAAATAATAAGCTTTTTTCAACTAAAATAAAGTAGTCTTATAAAGCGTGAAAACCCGCTTGAAAACAAGTGGGTTTATAAAATCTGATCTTGAAAGAAGAAAATTTACTTAATTTCAACTTCAGCGCCAGCGTCAACAAGAGTTTTCTTGTATTGTTCAGCTTCGCTTGGGCTGATCTTTTCTTTGACGACGCTTGGAGCGGCATCAACGAGTTTCTTAGCATCCATAAGGCCTAAACCTGTGATGGATTGGATTGCCTTAATGACAGCAACTTTAGCTGTTCCGAAGGACTTTAATGTGAGTGTAACTTCACTTGGGCCTTCTGCAGCAGCTTCATCAGAAGCAGCTGGAGCAGCAGCTGTAGCGACAGCGGCTGTGACACCGAATTCTTCTTCGATAGCCTTAACGAGGTCGAAGACTTCAACAATTGACATCTCTTTTAAAGAGTCGATGATCTCTTGATTTGTTAACTTAGCCATTTTATATATCCTCCTATTATTAATTGATTATTGTCTGGCTTCTGCAACAGCCTTAACTGTAGCAGCGAATCTTTGTACTGGAGCTTCGAGAACTGAAAGAAGCATAGCAATAACATCTTCTTTTGAACCGAGTGCACCAAGGGTTTGGATCTTAGCTGTATCGCAGAATGTTCCGTCGATAATTGCGCCTTTAATAACTAATGCTTTGTTCTTCTTAGCAAATTTGTTAAGAATTGGTAAAGCGGCGGTTGGATCGGCGGCTGTGATAAGAGCGTTTGGTCCTTTGAGTAAGGAATCAAGAGCGTTGAAACCATCTGCATCAATAGCTCTCTTCATGAGAGTATTTTTGTGAACTTGCATAGTAGCACCGACACTCTTTAAGCCTTTACGCAATACGTTGAGTTCAGAAACTTTAAGTCCTTGATAAGAAACGACAACTGCGCACTTACTTCCGACTAATGTTTGATTAACTTCATCAACAACTGCTTTCTTAGCTTCTAAGATTTTTTCGTTCATTTTCACACCTCCTTTTAGAAATGAATATGGCAACAATATATCCACACTCTCTCATTGAGAGAGATAAAATATGTGATTTTCGTACTCACACCTCGGCAACATGATTAAGGGATCTTCCCCGTTGCGGTCTATGGTATATTGAAAGCACCTAACTTAGAAATGCATCTAGTTAATTTTTATTAACTTAGAGTGCGATTTTAACGCTTGGACCCATAACTGAATGGATGACAGCGTTTTTAATGTAAACACCCTTAACGGATGCTGGACGAATTCTGAGAACTGTGTCAATGACAGCCTTGAGGTTGTCAACGATAACATCATCAGCAAAGGAAGCTTTTGCGACAGAGAGGTGCATATTTCCTTCCTTATCAGCACGGTATTCAATTTTACCAGCTTTAATTTCTTTAATAGCTGATGCAATATCTGGTGAGACAGTACCAGCCTTTGGGTTTGGCATTAAGCCTTTTGGACCAAGAATACGACCCATACGGCCAAGTTCGCCCATCATGTCTGGGGTAGCAACGATGACATCAAAGTCAAACCAGTTTTCGGATTGAATCTTTTGAAGCATTTCTTTTCCACCGACATAATCAGCACCAGCTGCGGTTGCTTCTTCAGTCTTGTTTGTAATAGCAAGGATTTTCTTTGTTTTACCATTGCTATGTGGAAGAACGATTGTTCCTCTTAATTGTTGGTCAGCTTGTTTGGTATCGATATTGAGATTGAAGGAAATATCGATTGTTCCATCAAACTTTGTTGTAGCTGTCTTTTTGACTAAAGCTACGGCTTCAGTAAGGCTATATGCCTTGCCCTTTTCAATAAGAGCTAATGAAGCTGCATACTTTTTACTTTGTTTCATTTATCCGATCTCCTATTATTCGTCAATGACGATTCCCATAGATTTAGCGGTTCCTCTAACACAGTTGAGAGCTGCTTCTAAAGAATCAACATTGAGGTCTGGCATTTTGTACTCAGCGATTTTCTTTGCTTCGTCGAGACTAATGTGACCAGCTACTGGATCCTTAACGTTTCCAATACCTTTTTCACAACCAGCAGCCTTCTTAAGTAAGAATGTAACTGGTGATGTTTTGAGGACGAGATCGAATGTCTTGTCTTCGTAAATTGTTAAAAAGCAAGGGACTAATTCACCTTTGCGATCTGCGGTCTTTGCATTGAATTCCATACAGAATTTAGCGCCAATTCCATAAGGTCCAAGTTTTTGACCAAGTTTTGCTGGGCTAGCTTCGCCGCCCATGGCCATGATTTTCATGGTTCTTGTGATTTTCTTAGCCACGTGACACCTCCTATAATTTTGTCCGTGCGTGGTACATGAGTAATCAACTCTTCCACGTCTTTTTTCTTAAACACACCCAAAAAGGGCATAATGTGCCTAAGCTAATAAATTTTATAATATTTTGAATATAAAATCAATACTATTTTCGTTTTTATGCAAAATAAAAACCTGCATTAAGCAGGCAATTATTTTATATCTTTTCAATTTCTGAGAACTTAACTGTAATTGGAGTAGTTCTACCGAAGAATATAATTGAAATTGTAACTTCAGAGTTTTCTGTATCGACAATATCAATTTTACCTTCAGATCCTTCAAATGTTCCAGAGAGAACTCTAACAACATCTCCAACTTCGTAATCTGAATACATATCAGCATCTTCGATATTCATTCTCTTGAGAACTGGTTCTATTTCTTCTCTTGGAATTGGGAATGGTTTTGTACCACCACCAGAAGATCCAACGAAACCTGTAACACCTGGAGTATTACGAACCATAAACCAAGCATCATCTGTCATAATCATTTCAATAAAGACATAGCCTGGATACAAGTTCTTTGTTTTTACTCTATTTGTTGGTTTACCATCTTTGTTTAAAACTGGTTCTGTATATTCTGCAACAACAATACGGAAGACGTAATCTTGAAGCATCATAGAATCACGTCTTTTTTCGAGATAATCAGCTACATTTCTTTCGTGTCCACTATAAGTGTTAACGACATACCATTGCTTATCGCCTAAATTTTCCATAATTAAAACCCTCTCTTAAAGAAATTAACAATTAATGCTGCTGCAGAAGATGTTGAATCTGAAGATCCACCACCAATATTTTCAAAGCCCTTTATGACATAAAGAGTTACAAAATCTAACAACAAAATAACTAAAGCAGATAAAATTGTTACACTCATAACAACAGCAACAGAGCTCCAGAAGTCTTTCTTCTTTGGCCAACGAACACGGTGTGCTTCTTCAGCAACACCTCTAAAATAACTTTTAATTTTTCTCATAGTAACCTCACTTGGTCTCTTTGTGAATAGTATGCTTATTGCAACGTGGGCAATATTTTTTCACTTCTACTCTTTCGGATTTGTCTTCCTTTTTCTTTGTAACGGTATAGTTTCTGGAGAGACATTCTGTGCATACCAATATAACTTTTTCTCTCATGTTCAATCACCGCCTTTTGTAAATATAATCTATTTTAGAAATAGTTTCAATAGAATAAGTCTTTATGAAAGAAAATAAAGCAAAAAATATTCATTGAAATAATTTCTTTTTTAAAAAAGTTCTAGGGATTAGCCCTAGAACCGTTTTTTTGAAGATGGTGAACCATAAAGGACTCGAACCTTTGGCCCGCTGATTAAGAGTCAGCTGCTCTACCAACTGAGCTAATGGTCCATCAGCATTGCAAATCTTTTGATTTTGCTTATTAAGAATACTCTATATAAAAAAGATTTGCAAGTACTAATTTAAAAAAAACAAAAAATTCTAGCACTTATGCTCTTTTTCGTAATCAGTAATCATCTTTACTCTAAGAGCGTGTCTTTCTCCTAAAAATGATGAGGTTAAGAAAGTATCAACTCTTTCTTTAGCTTCTTCAAAAGTAGTGAACTTTGCACCTAATGCCATCATATTTGCGTTGTTATGTTGAACCATTAAAGCTGCAACTTCCTTGTTATAAGCTAAGCCACATCTTATACCTTCTACTTTGTTTGCTGCGATCATAATTCCTTCGCCTGTAGTGCAAACTAGTATTCCGCGTTCTGATTCACCGCTTTTAACAGAGTTAGCTGCTTTAAAAGCGTAAACTGGATAGTGGCATGAATCTAGCGAATTTGTACCAAAATCTAATACTTCATGACCTAACGATAAGAGGTATTCTTTAATTTGTTCTTTTAATTTAAAACCACCGTGGTCACATCCCATTGCAATAATCATCTTTATAATTTCTCCTTATAAACATTTTTTATAGTATCAAAACTAATATCACCTTGTCTAATAAGTTTGCATTCGCCATCTACTAAACTAACAATTGTCGAAGGAAGGGCACCATTTACTTTTCCATCAACCGCGCCATAAATTTCACTATCAAAAGCTCCTATTACCTCATCGATATTTTTGCAAGGAGGTTCTCCACTTTTGTTAGCACTTGGAACTAAAAGTGGAACACCAACATCTTTTATCAAATCTTGCAACTTCTTAAAATCAGGAACTCTTATGCCTATTGTAGGACTACTTAATGTAACCCACGGATATAGATTTTCTTTAGGCTTTAATAAAAGCGTAATTGGACCAGGCATAAATTTATTTATAACTGCTTTTATATGTTCATCAACAAAAGCGTATTTTTCAACATCATTTGCTGATGCACACATGAGTGTAAAAGGCTTTTCTGGTGGCCTTCGTTTGACATTAACTAATTTTTCAAAAGCTTTTTCATCATCGTATCTGACACCTAAGCCAAATACTGTTTCTGTTGGAAAAGATAACACTTCTCCACCTTTTAAAGCGTCTATAGTTTCTCTATCAGTAAATTTAAGCAATTTCATATTAATTCACCAATTAGATTATACACCATAAATTAGTTATTAAATAAATCGAATATGTAAAATTTTTCTCTTATCGGTTCTTCATCGCATTCTGATACTCTCAAATCACCAGAAATTTTCTTACCATAACCTTTTCCAATTGTTTGTATAATTACCCCATTAACGTATTTTGTAACAGCATCTTTATAGTCAAACGTTTCTATATAGCTATTTAAATATTCATTTTTAAAACTGGAATCAGTAGTTAACAAAACTTTTTCATATGTCTCTATTAAATGCTCTTTATAAGAATACAAATCATATAAATCTTTAGTGCTATTAGTAGCGGCCCTTATTTCATATTTGTACAAAAATTTAGTTGATTTATTATCTTTAAAACTAACAGATAAGGTAGTCAAAAGTAATAAAAGTGGAATTAATTTTTTCATTTTTTTAACCTCAATTAAAGAATGAATCAAAAAACTAAAAATTATTCTTTTACACTTACAGTTTTTTGTAAAAATATAACATATGGATTTAAAAGTGTTTTAGTTGTACAATTAAGCTAGGTGACAAATATGAATATATTGTTGTTTTTAACCCCTAAAAGTAAAGTTGAATATGTCTATGACTATTTCTCTATACGACAAGTTCTTGAAAAAATGAGCTATCACAAATACTCAGCTATACCGATGCTCAATAAAGAAGGAAAGTATGTAGGAACTATAACTGAAGGCGATTTGCTTTGGTACATCAAAGATCAAAGTGATTACAACATAAAAAAAGCTGAATTAGATCCGATAAAAAATGTCAAAAGAAAAATGTCAATCGATCCGATCAAATCAACTGAAAATATAGAAAATGTCTTAAAAGTAGCTATTAATCAAAATTTTATTCCAGTCGAAGATGACAACGGAACATTTATTGGAATTATAAAAAGAAAAGATGTTATTCAATACTGCTCGGAACAATTGTTTAAAAAGTAGTAATTTCAAAAGTTATTTTCATCAATCCTTGACATATCAACGCGAATATTAGATAATAGACAAGCAGTTTATATCTTTTTAACAATTCACCTGTGGAGTAATACTCAAGTTGGTGAAGAGGCGTCCCTGCTAAGGATGTAGGTCGGGAAACCGGCGCGAGAGTTCGAGTCTCTCTTACTCCGCCATTACTGCAAATTTGCCCTGAAAAGGGCTTTTTTATTGCTTTTTAACGCTTCTAAGGCTTCAAAACATTTGTTAAATAATTTACTTTAAAATTTGTTTTTTACCTTCTGAAGCGTTTATTTTATATCTATAATAAAAATCCCATAGGTATTGCGCCTATGAGATTATTTAACTTCTTCTTTTTTTGCTTTTTTACTTGTAGATGAGCTTTTAATTGACTCACGTTGAGCTGTATCAAATTTCTTTTGTTCTTCTTTTATGTCAAATACCGTGATCTTCATTGGAGCTAGTTCTTCAACCTTAACTTCATTTGATTTTAATTCAGAACTTTGTTTATCTTCTAAAGTAAGTGATCTACCCAAAATAGTCTTTGTAGCTTTGCCAAAAGAAATCTTTAACATTCCTTTTCTAATGAATATAAATAGCAATATAGCCGCAATTAAAGCTATGCAAATAATCGTACCAAAAACCGAGACAATGGCAATACTAGTAGTTTCTTTTAATCCAAAAATTCTAAATAGCATTTTAGTGCCTCCAATCGAACAAATATATAATACAACATTTATCAAAAATTATTAACCAAATTGATAAATTTTTCAAAAATAAAACACCCAATTAAGGGTGTTTTATCTATGTAGATGGAAAATACTAAGCAGCGGCTTTTTGAACGTTTGTGATAACGCCGTTAAGTTCGACTATTCCATTGTAGTCACAACGGCAACCGACAATTGTAACTGTATCACCGACATCAATACCTTTTGTTAAATCGTTACTGCTATAATCTTTTGGGTTTGTAAATGTCCAGCTTGGAGCTTTGTATACTAATGTTGAAGCTGTAACTGTACATCCATAAACGTAGAGAGGATCTTTTGTGGAGCCTTCTGTTTGGATATAGATATTACCATATGTAGTATTCTTAACTTCAGTAACTTTACCTGTAACTTGATAGATATAGTTCTTGTTAAATTTGGTGTCATAAACTTGGTCTGTTGTTTGAACTTCATTTACGACATAGCTGCCATTATTAGCAAGTAAGACTGCTGTGACAGATTCACTACTTCTGATCATAGCTACTGTAAGTTTATCGCCAGCCTTAATATTCTTTGTATAATCGTTTGTGCCATAGTCGTTTGTATCAGTAATTGCGAAAGCTTGAGATTCTTTAGACCATGATAATTTTGAGGGAAGAAGCGTAAGTCCATTAATGGTGGCAGATGATGAACCAGCTTTAACTGTCATCTTACCGACTGTTGTGTCTTCAACTTTGACAACTTCAGCTGTGACAATATAAACGTATTCGTTATCTTTTTGTGCATAATCAAGAGCATAACCAAAGCTTGATGGAACGATGAATTCTGGAGCTGTTTCTCTTGGGAGAAGTGTAATTTCAACACTATCTGTGCCAGAAGCTGTTGTAACTGTAATTGTTGCAGTACCAGCAGAAACTGGTGAGAGATATGTACCAATTAATTTGATAACATTTTCATCTGATGATGTAATAAGAATTTGGCCTTTGTTAACAAGATTACTAACATTAACAGCAGAATCTGTTTCTAAAGTGATTTGACGGTTAGCTTCACCAAGGTGCCATTCTACCTTAAGTGCTTCTTTGTTTGAAATTGTAGCTTTAATTTTGGAAAGTTCGACTTTTGAAGAATTGTTTCCATTGCCGCCACATGATGCTAATGTTGTAACTGTACCTGCTGCTAAGAGACCGACAATTGTGAGTGTCAATAATGTTTTTTTCATATTTTCCTCCTATTGTTCACAATTAAACTACTGGATAAAAGTTTCGTTTTGAATATCTTTAAGGATTTGCTTGTATGTTTTTTGCTTAAATATACCCATGAGAGCTAAAGTAGTTCCTAAAATAATTAAAACAACAGCAATAACAAGTAAAACTATAAAGACATAGAATTCAACACATTTTGTTGAAAGTTGGAAATTATTATTTGCTTTATAAGATAATCTCCAGAAAATTAATGATATAATTAGGACTATAACACCAATGCAAAAATTACCCATGCCACGAGAAAAAGAGTTGTGTCCTCTTTGAATTTCAGCGTGAGCTGCTCTTGCTAAGGATTTTTCTTCTTCTTTGCTAATATGATTATGGATAATCTCACCACATCTTGGACATTCATATTGAATTTCGGTTTTGTTTGTTAAGCTTTCATTAGCGATATTATAAGATGACTTTTTTTCTTCTATCTTATTTTCGTTAATTTTTTTACCACAATGTGTACAATACATTGGTTCACACTCCTATTCTGTTACACAGACCAATTCGCTTGAATTGCTTGGATTGATTTGCCATGAAATCTTTCCAGAATTTGAGCCTTTATGGAATGTATAAACGCCTGTAACTTTAAATTTTTTACCTACAAAGTTTTCTTCTTCAGTCCAATAACTATCATCTGTACCTGTGTACATAAATGAAATGTAGATTGAGAAATCAGCATCTTTTAAATAAAGAGTAATTTCACTGTTAGAAGCTTTGTAAATAGATCTAACTTCGACAGTATCGGTAATTTGAACACTGCAGAAGAGTGAGTCATAATTTGCTTCTTTCAAATCTTTAGCAGCATATTGGAATGTATAAAGTTTATGTTCTTCAACATTGTCTTCTGCTGAAATGATAACTTTTGTATCGTTTTCATTTTTTCCTAAAATATTGAAAGAGTAGACATCTGTAACTTGGAATCCAAAGTTTTCACTATCTTGAGCTAAACCACAAAGTTCAATATAAGTGTTTTTCTTAGTGAATTTTGATGGTACAGCTGACATACCACAGAAAATATTGATACCAGCATATTCGCCTTCATCATATTTTGCACCTTGATCCTTTGTATAGTAGTTTTGGAGATAAAGGATGTGGTTTGCATAACCTGCAACAGTTCCTTGAATTCTAATTTTAACGTTGTTGTATGGGTTTTCGTAACTTGAATCAGCTAATGATTTTTCAACTTCACGTTTGATATCTAATAAGGAGACATCGCTATAATCGCCATAGTTGAATAATGGATCATCTTCGCCACTAAACATTACGAGTTTAAGTTTTTCAGCTTGCGCTTCTGCTTTATCAAAGATTTCTGCATATTGAGGCATAGCTTCAACATTTTTAACATAGCTATATCCTTCTTGAACAAGCCATAAGTTAAGTAAACGTAAGTCTTCGACATCAGCATTTTTTTTGTCTAAACAGGCCCAAATAAGAGTGACGTATCTTTCACCTGTTGAGTCTGGATTTGGTTTACCATAATAGTCTTGAGCAGATGAAACAACGATTGTTCCTTTTTCTGAAGCTGTTTTTAATTTTTCTTTAGTAAAGTTAGAAGCAGCTTTACCATATGGTTCGACCTTACCTGTACTTTCTGGAGTATCAATTCCAAAGAATCTAGATTTGATAGTGTCCATATTAGATGAACCAGCTATTGGGCTGAAGTGAGCAGTATCACCATCGATACATGTCTTTAAAGTAACTTCAGCAACACCATCTTTATAGAAATCTTTTCCCTTGTAATCAAGATTTAATCTAACAGATTGATCATCGATATATTCGATTTTCTTTGTACCACAGCTTGCTAAACCTGAAACTGCGACGACAGAAAGGACGATAGTTAATATACGAGAAATAAATTTGTGTTTCATAAAATTCCTCACATTACATTGCTAATCTGGTTTGGTTGACTGCATCGCTAAATGCTGCGTCAATTGTCTTATTTCCCAAGAAGACTTGAGTTAAGATACCACCAGCTTCGTTACGTGCTGTAGCGCTGCCCTTAAAGACTGGATTAGTAATATAGTGTCCATCAATTTGGTTAATAACGACACTTGCACATCTACTAAGTTCAATTCCACTATCTAAGAATGTATTATAATCTTCAGTTTTATAGCAACTTTCTCTTACAGGAATGTAACCTTCACTATTAATACAAATAGAGACATTAACATTTGGTGTTAATAAATACTTTAAGAATCTCCAGCCATATTTAACAGCTTCGTCATTCTTTTCGTCTGAAAGTTTACTATTTCTTAAAAGTGTAACAGTTGGTCCTTGAGTAATATATTTAGCTTTTTCATTACTTATTGCTGGGACTTTTGCAATTCCAACTTCAAATGAATCGCCTGTTGGGAAGTTATATCCTGCACCACCTGAACTACCGACTGTGAAGATACATTCACCTTTAGTAAAAGCATCACTACCATAAGTGCCTTCAACACCCTTAGTAGTAAATAAACCTTCATCGTAATTAGCTTTTAAGCCTCTTACGACTTCTTTAGCTTCAGCTGAATCAAAAGCTAAAACAGGATTGCCACTTTCGTCTGTGGACAAGAAATTATAACCAGATTGAGATAATTGAGTGATAAAGAAGTTAGAGTCACTATCATAACGGAATGGTTCTTCTAATGTTGGTGAAATATCTGATTTGTGTTCAACAGCGACTTTGCAAATATCCATAAATTGACTCCATGTCATTGTGCTCATGAACTCATCAATTTGATCACCTAAAATTGAAGGATTATAGTAACTAAATACTTTTTGAACTAAAGTCTTGTTATAGAACATAATTTCTGTAGATTTCATTAATGGCAAAGAATATGTTCCGGAATTTTTATATTGTTGTCCTTCAGCTAAGAAGTCAGCGACAATATCATCCTTACCAGCTGTATCTCCCATTTTTTCTTCAGTTCCAAATCCGTATTCAGGATCATCCATATAATTGTCAAGATTGACTACAAATTGACCTGGAGTTTTTTCAGCTTGCATGTATTCTGCAACGTGATCAGGATAAGCGATAGCCATTGTTGGAGTTGTACCAACAGAGAAACCATCACGAACCTTTCTTAAAATATCATCATATCCACCTTGATATTTTAAAGTAACTTTAACCTTTTTACCTTCGGTTTGTTGAATATAATCTTCAAATTCTGAAATGTGTGATTCTAATTCAGTGATGATTGTTTTGCCAAATGTGTGCCAGAAGATAACTTCGACACCATCACTTTTATTATTCCCACAACCAGTAAGTCCACCTAAGAGTGAAATAATACTCATTAGATAGACTGCTTTATTTTTAATTTTCATATTTCCCTCCTAGATGGAAAACTATAATTTATAAAGTAGTATAAATTCTAATTACTACATTTGTAATCTAGTTTGGTTGACTGCGTCACTAAACCAAGTATCAATATTTTCAATACCTTCTGTTGGTGTTAAAACTTTTGTCATTAAACCACCGACAGCTGATCTTGCAGCAGAAGAGCCTTTGAATGCTGGGGATGTGTATGTTTCATTAATAATATTTGAAACATATGTACTAGCCTTAGCCATTAAACGAGCAAGTGTCTTTTCTTCTGTGTTCTTAACATCACTTGCAGCTTTGTAGTCTTCGTTTTCATAGTTAGAGCTTCTAATACCCATATAACCAGAGTTGATAGCCCAGTCTAATGAGTTTTCAGCATCTGTCATAGTCTTCCATAATAACCAAGAGCCTCTAATTCTTGCTTCATCGTTGTGATCGAGAACTGTTAAGGATGGACCTTGGAGAATAACTTTTGGATCACGGCCTTCAGCGTGTGGAATTCTTGCAACACCAACGTTCATTGGGTTTGAATCGCTGAATTGATATTTAACACCACCGGATGAACCAACTGAGAACAATGTGTTTTTAGCTGTGAAGTATTCGTTTGTATATGTGTTACCAGCGCTACCTTTAGAAATGATGTATCCTTTGTCAGCAGCAGTTCTGAATGTCTTCATAAGGTTCTTCATTTCTGCGTTATCGAAATCAATACTACCTTTACCTGTTGATGTATCGACAGAAGTATATTTATATCCATATTGTTCAGCTAATGTGATGAATAAGTTATCATCGGAGTCATAAGCGAAAACAGCATGATATTTTTGGTCTGATAATAAAATCTTTTCACCTTCTGGTAATGAGTCGTTGTGTTTGATAAGAGCTGGGCAAAGTTTATTGAATAATTCTTCCCATGTAAGATTGTCAAAATAATTTGCATCAAGTGCTTTTCCACCATTGATTGTTGCATCATATGCGGAAAGATCTAATGAAAGTAAAACATCTTCGTTATAGAACATAAGTTCTGTTGATTTACAATATGGAAGTGAATATGTTCCTTCGAAAGCATATCCCTTACCTTCATCCATAAATGAAGCAATGTAGTCGTTTTTATCTTCTTCTGTAAGACCAATTTCTGGATCGTTGATGTAATCGTCAAGATTTACAGCTTTGCCATAATCCAAATAGTCTGCGACATGATCTGGATAGCATTGGACGATATCTGGATAGTTGTTACCACTAAAGCCTTTAACAACAGCATCCTTTAACTCGTTGTAGCCCATACCTGTTTGAATAACGTTGTTGACCTTGTATTCTGGATACTTATCTTCGAAAGCTTTAATATAGTTTCCGAGTTGGCCTTGGTTATTCTTACCTGTAATAGACCAAAGTGTAATAGTAGTTTTCTTTGAACCACCATTGTTTCCACCGCAAGCAGCTAATGTAACTGTACTCAAGACGAGTGGTAATAAGAGTAATAGAGATTTTTTCATGATTTTCCTCCTTGAACAAGTTTCTCTACATAGATATATATATTTAAACAGCAAGATTTGCCTGTTTAAATTAGCCTTTAATGCCGGCTCTGCCGACACCCTTCATAATGTATTTACGGAAAAATACAAAGAGAAGGAATAATGGGACTGTTACTAAAACTGTAGCAGCCATTTGATAGCCGTATTCAACACGGCCACTTTCTAAATCAGTGAAGCTAGAACCACGTAAACCGCTAGAAACCAAACGATAAGATGGATCGTTTGTAACTAAGTTTGGCCATACATATGAGTTCCATGTTCCCATGAATTTAAGAATAGTAATAGAAATAAGTGTTGGTGCAACAAGTGGAACCATAACCTTCCAGAGATATGTCCAGTCGCTCTTACCATCGACTTTAGCAGCTAAATATAATTCGTTTGGAATTTGTTTAAAGTTTTGTCTTAATAAGTAAATGTGGAAAACACTTACCAAGAAAGGAACAATCATAGCTAAATAAGCTTGAGTAATTGTTTGATTGTTTCCAATCCAACCGAATGAAGCAACAGTAATGTAGTTAGAAATAACCATCATTTCGCCCGGAATCATCATTGTCATTAAGAAGATCATGAATAAGAAGTCTCGACCTTTAAATGTTAATCTTGAAAAAGCAAAGGCGGCAAAGACTGTTGTAATCAAAGTACCTGCTGTTGAGAAGATAGCAACGATGATAGTGTTTTTCATATATGTGAAGAAATCAAATGTCTTAAAGACATAGACATAGTTTGACCACATAACGATATTTGGGAAAAATGTTTGTGTATTACTTTGAATTTCTGTATTTTGTTTTAACGATGTAATTATCATCCAATAGAATGGGAAAACAATAATTAATGCCATAATGAACAAGAAAGCATAAACGAGAACCATAGAAATTGATTTGGTGACTTTTTCTGTCTTTCTAATAGCTTCTGCGGTCTTTCCTGATTCAGAAATAGAAAGTCTAATGTTACTAGTAACACTTATGCTATTAAGGTTTTGTTTAATTGAAGTATTCATCTTTTCCTCCTTAATAGTGAACTCTCTTCTTTGAAACATACATTTGTAAGAATGTAAAGATCAAAATAACAACGAAGAGGAATACAGCTGCAGCTGCAGCAAACGAAGTTTGAGTATTTAAGTTTTCGTAAATGTAATAAACAACTGTGTACATGTTCTTAGATCCGTTAGTTGTACCTGGACCATTAAACAAACCAACAATTGAAGAATATTCCTTAAATGATCCGATAAAGCTTGTAATCATAATGTACAAGATTTGTGGGGATAAAAGTGGAATAGTAATTTTTGTAAGGACTCTTCCCTTTGGAGTTGAGTCGATTTTAGCAGCATCATAGTATTGTTTATCAATACCTTGTAAACCACTTAAGAAAATTAAGATCTTGAATGGTAAGCTACTCCAAACAATATAAATAAGTAATGGAACCATAGCATTCCAACGTGTAGCTCCTTGAATCCATTTGAAATCTCCTAAATGGAATAACCAGTTAATAATACCGGTTGAATCAAAGATAACTGAGAAAACCATACCAACAGCGATTGTGTTTGTAACATATGGTAAGAAGAATATTGTTTGTAATGTTTTTTGTAGCCACTTAATAGAGTTAAGTGCAACAGAAATTATTAATGCAATAATAATTGAAATAGGGACTGAAATTAACATTATGAACGTGTTGGGAATTGCGTATCTAACAAAGTTTGTTTCCTTCGCCCCATTATATGTTGTTAATCCGAAAATAACTCCGAAGTTGTTGAGAGTAAATCCTTCATTTTCACCTGTGAGATAGTTGTAATTCTTCATGAAAGAAATAGCGATTGTATCGATCAAAGGATAAATAAGGAAAACAGCGATCAGGACTAAAACTGGAGCAAGATATAACCAGGCTTTCCAGTTGTTCTTACTAGCAACATCTTCGATATTTGTTACTTTATAAGCCTTCTTGTTTTTTCTGCGAGAGATTACTCTTACAACTACGTCTTTTTCAGAATCATAGTAGCCGCAGTTTTGGACGTTTTGTCCAACGTTAGAGGCAGTGACTTCTTGTGTATTCATTGCCATACCTCCTACTTAATTCTCAATCTCTCTTCTGTTTCTACATCAAATAAGAACATCTTACTTGGTTTGACTGATAAGACAATGTGACCTTTAACAAGATCATCTTCATTGCTAACAATAACTTTAAATGTAGGTTTTGTACAAGCTTCATTTTTAGCGACGATTGAGATATCACGTCCAATAATTTGAACCATATCAACATCAGCTTGAAGACCAACTTTATCGCCTTCTTTACCAAGAGCAAATCCTTCAGGTCTAATAGCGACTGTAACAGGTCTATCTTCTACTTTATCTTCAAGTTCATAAATGACGTCTGTTCCAATCATTACCTTACCATCTTTGATTTCACCTTTGAAAACGTTAATTGGAGGTGTTCCTAAGAATTGAGCAACGAATAAGTTAGCTGGATTATTATAAACTGTTTGTGGAGAATCCATTTGTTGCATAACACCAAGTTTCATAACGACAATTTGATCAGAAATTGACATTGCTTCTTCTTGGTCGTGAGTAACGAATACAGTTGTAATACCTGTATCTCTTTGAATTCTCTTAATTTCTTCACGAGTTTGTAATCTTAAACGAGCGTCTAAGTTTGAAAGTGGTTCGTCTAAAAGAAGAACCTTTGGTCTTTTAACTAAAGCACGAGCAATAGCAACACGTTGTTGTTGACCACCAGAAAGTTGTGATGGCTTTCTTTGTAAATATTCGTCAACTTGAACGAGTTTTGCTGTTTCAACAACGATATCTTTTCTTTCTTCTTTAGTTAAACGTCTATGAGTAACAGCGGATTTAGTTTCTGTCTTAACATCTGAAAGACTTAAATTATCTGTTAACTCTTTAACTATTTCATCGGTGATTTCTTTGGAAGCTTGTTTAAGTTTAAAGAAAACACGTGTATTTTTACCATCAAAGTAAATCTTTAAATCTGAGTATCTAATGCCTTTTGTTTTAATAATTTGTTTGAAATCGTTGACAAACTTCTTATTGACAACATTTGTTATAACTGTATTTGTTGATAAGAATTTAGCTTTGTCATTTGCTGATAAAGCATTTTCCATCTCTTCAAGTTTGCCACGAGCAATGTTATTGATTCTAGCTAAAATTTCAAAGCCGCCTTGGACTCTTGTAATAGAAACGTTTAAAACTTTTCCGTATTTTTTAGCTGTTGCTGTACATGTTTTGATAGTATCATCAATTAAATTTGTATTAAAGTCTTTACCAAGTTTTGCTTCAAATGAAACGTTGACGATTTCAGTTTCATCATAAGCGTTAACGATTGCTCTAACGTTTGTATCAAATTGAGCTTCACTTGTTTGAACTTTTGATTCTTTAATTTCAATTGGATTAACAACCTTATTTAAATTTTCAATGAAAAGGTTATGGAAAGATTCTGGTACATTTCTTAAAGCTACTTTAACATAATCATCTTCTAAAGATACTTCAGGCTTCTTGACACCCATCTTACGTAATAAGAGTGAGACGCCTTCATACATATCTTGTTTTTCTAAATCTGTTTTGATAGAAGCGACTTTTGCATCGATGAAATAATCGAAGAAAGTGACAAGTGGGACTTCAACTTTAAGGTTACGAAGTGGAAATTCGATATTCTTAAAGATTGTCATATGTGGGTATAAAGCGTAGTTTTGGAAAACTAAACCAATACCTCTTTTTTCTGGCGAAAGATTTGTGACTTCTTCGTCACCAAACCAAACTTCACCACTTGTAATGCTATGTAAGCCAGAAATCATGTATAAAGTTGTTGATTTACCACAACCTGAAGGTCCTAAAAGACCGACTAATTTACCATCTGGAATAGTGATATCTAAGTCTTTAACAGCGACTGTATCACGAATGTGTTTCTTAAGGTCACCTGGGAAAACTTTTGTAAGGTTCTTAATTCTAATTTCCATATTTTGCTCCTTTTATATTGGTTATTTAGTTAGTTCCATCGTCTTGTTTATCGTCGACGGAATTGAGTTTTAATTTTTCGATTTGTTTCTTTGTCTTATGATCCTTATAAGTAATAAGGAAGAATCTTGCATAGTAACCTATCATGATTATGCTTAGGATACCAAAGATAACAATTGGTACGTCACAAGGGTTAGAAACAATTGTTGTGTTACTTAAAGAATTAGATCTATGGAAAATGAAGAGTATCAAATAATAAATACTTCCAGTACCAATAAATGCTGTTACGCTTGATTTAATATAACGTTTTGTATTCATTCTATTAAATTCATCATTTTTGTATTTATTACGTCTATAGAAATATAATCCAATAGCAGCACCAGCAAATACAACGACAAATATTACTGTTGAGATAATTAAATATGTATTGATATTACTTGTCTTAGAATCAGTAAGGTCGACTTCGATATTACCAAATGCGTATGAAATTGCAGTTCCTGGTTGTGTTTTTAAATAATCAATAGTAGCAATATCTATATAGAAAGTTAAATTCTTAATATCTATGGATTTAATATGATCTGGTTTTAAATCACCAAGTAAGAAGTTAACTGTATTTTTACCAGCGCTCAAATTAATGTTTGGTTTAACATTATTGGCTGAATATGTTCTTACAGTACCATCATCAAATGTAATAACAAACGAAGTGTTTGATAAAGCATATAATTGATAACGGATAAAAAGTGTTGGGCTAGAAACCTCTTTATCGCCATTGCTTAATTTTGATGAAAGTCTACTATAATATGAAGCTTTAGCTGTTTTGTAATGACTTAAGGCATCAACTTCAATATTGTAAATTAATGATGTTTGTCCAGCAAATGTGCCATATTTTTCAAATTCGACTTTAAACATTTTTGATGAATCAACAGGATCAGGAATTGCATCTCCTGTATAATTTGCTGGTGCTTTAATTCCAAGATAAAAGTTAGTGTTTAAATTTGGCGTCCAAGAAGAATTTTCAGATAATTTCTCTGCAAGGAAAATATTTGAAAGTTTAACAGAATCTTTATCAATTTGTTCTGTCGATCTAACATTTAATGTAATTCTAAGTGTTCTATCTGTAGAGCCTAAGTTTGAACCAAATCCATAGTAATTAGTTATTGTTGTTGGTCTATTGAAATAAGACTCACGGCTTACTTTTCCAGATGAAGTAGTTACATCATATTTTACAGTTAAAGGTAAGTATTCGTCACCTTCACCATAAAAGCCAAGCATATAGCTATGTGTTGTTGTTTTTACATCGCTTTTAAACTTAATCGAGAAGTTATATGTTAAGCAGCTATCTGTACTTGTTGCTGATGTAACATATGAACTGTCGATTTCATTATCGTATTCAAAAAGATTTTGAGTCGATGCAGTTGAGTTAGCTGATTTTACAGGATTCTCTGCAAGAGATTTTACATTTCCTGTGCTAGCGCAAAAAACAATGCCTGCTAACAGAGACATTGTGGCACCAAGAATAATTTTTTTCTTTGCTTTCATAAATTTCCTATTCTTAATTAAGTCAAATGGTACTTTTGTATGTTCCATACTTGAATTATAACTAATAAAGCTACGCTTTACAACAAAATTCAAACTTAAATAATGTAATCGCTATCATAAAACTGATTTTCTTTACAAAAAAAGCTATTTTTTTACAATCTTAAGAACAATTTTGTGATATATAGATTTAACTTTTAAAAAATTTTTTACATTGTGATTTATAAGCGTTCTTCCATCTTAAAATCAGGTGCTTTATTTTGCTTTAAAGCCATATCAACAGCACATTCATCCATACTGTAATATATTTTGTTGTCTCCTGTTTCAACTTCGTTTATTCCTAGCATATAATCTGGGAAACCTTGTTTGTTTTTGCTAAAACACATCATCGAAAACGAAATTAAAAGAGGAACACAAAAAGAAAATACGGACAAGACAATTTCTGCAAGAAAGAAAATGCAGTATCTTATTAAAAATCTCCCTGTAGAAACGTTAAGACATTTGCTATCTACTAAACCAATTTTATATATTAATTTACCTATTGTTTTTCTTCCTCGTTTAAAAATTAAAGGAGGAACAAGATAAGTCAAGGCACAAGCCAACACTATTGCTACTGGAATAGATATTAAAAATATAATATTGGATACAAATCTCGTGTCCTTATACATGTTAGGTACCTCTGTAATCAAATATCCCGTAGCGTAATTATCAATATAAACAGCATATATTTTTTCAGCATAATCTTTATATGAAAGAGAACATTCAGTGTTTTCAACTATTTTGCCTGTCGAATCTTTAATAAAGCAAGCAACACCTTCATATACCATCTTTTCACCTAATCGATATTCATCATAGTGCTTTTGAACCTTCTGAGCACTCTCATTTAAACCACTACTATCTAAATAAGAAATAAAATCATCTATTGCTGTACTCAACAATTCTTTATGTTTTAAAGCTGTTATTGTTTTATCGTTTTTATAATAAGAAACAATATCATAATATCTATAATTTTCTAAGACATATAATCCAGAGTTTTTTTGAGTGTTTGTAATTCTATTTTCAGCCGATTTATAAGCTGATGTACTCTTTATAATGGACATAGATGATAAAAATATAATAAGTCCTAAAAAAGCGCACAATAAAGCATCGACAACATTTGCTAATACTCTTTTATAAAATAGTGGTCGTTGATATTGAATATTTATTTCTTCCATTAAATGTAAAGTCCTCTCTTTTTATAGACTTCATCCAAGTCTACTGTATCGATAATTATTGTTTTAGTTAATTTGTCCGATAATGTTTGGTTATACGCGCTGATAAATAAATATATTATAGAAACAATTAGAACTACTAAGCTAATCATTGTAACAATAAATAGCGCACTCATCCCAAATAATTCCGCAAAACTAATTGTTGGATAAGGAATGAATAATAAACCAGGCAATTGAAATATAATATTAAAAATAGAACCTATTGCTCTGTCACTTTTATTAGTGATTCTAATAGTGTCAGATTGTACTCTTTCTTCTTTTAAAATAATTAGTCCTAATGTTCTTCCTTTTCTATTAACCATTGGTAAAACAATGTACATTCCAACCGAAGTGATAACAAAAGAAATAATGGCAGCAACTTGTACTATAACTACATCATTAGCTTTTAATTCAACAATTAAATTTGAAAGTTCAATATAACTTTTATCAACAGTAGAAGTTCTCAAATCTTTTTCTTCAATATCCTTCATAACTTCACTATATAATTTTAAAAATACTGTGTTGGTAAATCTTTCAAAATCAGCCTCAGCTTGTGAAGTTAAAGAATCTTTTTCATCGAAGTAAGCGTTAAATTCTTCAATATATCTTCCTTTTATCGATAATTTTTCATTAGTTTCATCATATTCAAAAAAACCATACGATTTATCGTTTTCAACATATTCTTCTTTAACTTCTTTAGTTGTTTTTTGACCTCTAAAATCAACAAAGTATGTTGTAATTACATCTGTATTGCCTTCAATTCCTAAATAATAACCTAAAGATTTTTTAGCCGTCGTTTCTAAATTTCCGTCATAGTAATACTTTTCATTTTCTTCATAAAAAAGAAGACCGTTATTATACAGAATATCCATTCTCTGTCTAGTGTAGTTTATGGCCTCATCTTCTTTCTTTTGAGATCCCGTAGCTAGTTTTGATAGCGGATATACTGCTATGTTAAAAAGAATCATACTAATTATTAATACGACAAAAAAATCAGCTAAATAAATCAGCATTCTTCTTCCTTTTTTTACAGGCAATATATCAAACGTTTTTTCTTCTTTTTCTAAATCATTTCCAGCCATTTTCCAATGTCCTCATAGTCATCTACCCAAATAGTTATCAGGTCGTAATTAAACATATAGTTAGTTACATCTCTGTAAGTTTTTTCACTATATCCTTCTTCACGTTTGATAAATATAAAGTTAAATTTCAAATAGTTTCTAGCCAATTCAAGTAATCTTTTCATATTTGGATCAGTTAGGGAGATACCGATTAATATGCATGCGTTAAATTTGAAGTCGTGTAATTGTTTATAGATATTCCAAGCGTATGGATTGTTATATAAATAAAAATACTCACTCTCATTAAAAATCAATGAATCAGTATATTTGTGCTCGTTGTTTTTTTCATATGGTAACAGTCCATGTACATGATAAATATCAACTAAAACACCTTGATCAACATAGCTGTTATCATCGTAAATTGTCACATATTTAATAGTTCTCTTCTTTAATAAATATTCTAAATTCGTATCGTAATTATAAGTGATGACAGATATGTGTGGGTGCTTTTCTATAAAGTTAACACAGTGATACAAAGTAGAATCAGGATCGTTAAAACTTTTAGCCTCCTCAAACTCGTATAGTTCATTATTAAGAGACTTATTTATATCAAATCCAGCAGTGTTTAAAAATTTGCAGTTAACGAATAGCTCTTGACCGACATAGTGCTTAATTTCACTGATTGCTTCCTTATCACCATTGACAAATTCCAAGTTTAAGGCATTGACTAAACTTTTCCAATCTTTAGCACCATAATCGCAGTTTATGCCCGCACCCATAATTAAATCAATATGTAAATTATGAGTATGTAATTTTAAAATCCAAAGTAAAAATGATGATGCAGAGCTATTTATATTCTCAACATTATATGAATTTAAGAAATATAATAAATCATCTTTCTTAGCAATACTTTTTCTAAGCTTAAAATCAATCTTTTCGCCTTCAATAAAACCAATAGCATAGAAATTAGACTCATCAAAATATATATTTACACTCGAATTCGGTTCATATATATACGAATCAGAAATATTCTTTACTTTGACAATATTAACGTTTCCCATAATGTCAATTTCTTCAAAGTTCACACCAAAAACAGAGTTATAAATATGAACACCGTATTTGTGCAAGTGACCTTTTTTAGAATTAACAAAGACTTTAAAGTTAATGGTTGGATCAAACTTAAATCCAAAAGATTTAAAAGTTATTCCATCGTAACTTACATCGTTTATATAGTATAAATATAAAAGAATTAGCAAACTCTTTTTTTGAAACAAATACCATTCACGATTAGATAAATTCATATTGCCTCCTTATTAGTTCTGTTTTATTATTTATTTTCCTTTTCTAAAGAAAAATAAGTTAATCATCTGTGCAGCAACTAAAAATACAGTAACTGCAATTCTCTTATCGCTAAAGAAAATAAATATTGGAATTGAAATAACATCGATAAATAAAGCCCTAAACATTACATTTCTAGTTAGCATTACGGCTAAATCGCCTTTTTCATTTTCCGAAGTTTTCTTTACCAAAAAATGAATACCTACCGGTATTAATCCAACAATTTCAATAATAATAAATAGTACTATTTCACCAATTAATTTTTTATCCACGTAAAGATTATACAATAAAAAACGATATTGTTCATTATTATTAGAACATATCGCTTTTACACAAACATTAATTTGTTAAATTATAGACTTAATATAGAAAATACACACAATAAAAACAGTGTTTAATCAACTCTTAATTGAGTAATAAAAAACTCCCTATTTCTAGGGAGTTATTATTAACATTTATACAGTAAGTAAAGTTATTACTTAATGATTGTGTTAACTGTACCAGCACCAACAGTACGTCCACCTTCACGGATGGAGAACTTTGTACCTTGTTCAATAGCAACTGGGTGAATAAGTTCAACTGTTAATTGAACGTTATCGCCTGGCATAACCATTTCTGTGCCTTCTGGTAATGTGATAACACCTGTAATATCAGTTGTACGGAAGTAGAATTGTGGTCTGTAACCATTTAAGAATGATGTGTGACGGCCACCTTCTTCTTTTGTTAAAACGTAGACTTGAGCAACGAACTTTGTGTGTGGGGTAACAGAACCTGGCTTAGCAAGTACTTGACCACGGACGACTTCGTCACGTGTAACGCCTCTGAGAAGAACACCGACGTTATCGCCAGCTTCGCAGAAGTCGAGAGTCTTACGAAACATTTCCATAGATGTAACAACAGCTGTCTTTGTTTCACGGATACCGACGATTTCGACGGAATCGTTAGCGTGTAATTCACCACGTTCGACACGGCCAGTAACAACTGTACCACGGCCTGTGATGGTGATAACATCTTCAACAGCGAGTAAGAATGGTTTGTCGTTATCACGGACTGGATCTGGGATGTATGAATCAACAGCATCCATTAATTCCATGATGTGACCTTCTTCGGTCTTGTCGCCATCGAGAGCTAATCTTGCAGAACCACGGATAACTGGGACTTCATCACCTGGGAATCCATAGCTGCTTAAGAGTTCACGGACGTCCATTTCGACTAAGTCGATTAATTCTGGATCGTCAACGAGATCTGTTTTGTTTAAGAAAACAACGATATATGGAACGCCAACTTGACGTGCGAGCAAGATGTGCTCACGTGTTTGTGGCATAACACCATCAGTTGCAGCAACAACAAGGATAGCACCATCCATTTGAGCAGCACCAGTGATCATGTTCTTAACATAGTCAGCGTGTCCTGGGCAGTCAACGTGAGCATAGTGTCTCTTAGCTGTTGAATATTCGATGTGAGCGGTATTAATTGTAATACCTCTAGCTTTTTCTTCTGGAGCGGCATCGATTTGGTCATAAGCCATAGCTTGTGCGCCACCGCGTTCAGATAAGACTTTGGTGATAGCAGCGGTTAATGTGGTTTTGCCGTGGTCGACGTGACCAATTGTACCGATGTTAACGTGAACTTTACTTCTATCAAATTTTTCTTTTGCCATAATGGTAAATTTTTCCTCCTTAGCAATCGTGCTTATAATATAGCATTTTTAATTATTTTACAATATATATCATGTTTAAACAAAGTAAAATTTGAGTAAACATGACATATTTTATATTGTTTTTGAAATTATTGAGCGTTTCTCTTCTTAATAATTTCTTCAGCAACAGACTTTGGAACTTCTTGGTAGTGATCAAATTCCATGACATAGATACCACGGCCTTGAGTCATACTACGAAGATCTGAAATATAACCAAACATGTTACCGAGTGGGATGAAGGCGTTAATAATTTGAGCGTTACCTCTCATTTCCATACCATCGACTAAACCACGACGGCTAGAAATATCGCCTAAAACTGTACCAAGGTAATCAACTGGAGTTGTAATTTCAACTTTAGCAATTGGTTCAAGAATGACTGGGTCACACTTCTTGGCAGCTTCTTTTAAAGCTAATGCAGCAGCAAGCTTATAAGCAGCTTCTGATGAGTCGACATCGTGATAAGAACCATCAAATAATGTTGCCTTAATATCAATAACTGGATATCCAGCTTGTAAACCTCTATCGAGAGATTCTCTTAAACCATCAGCTGTTGGCTTAATGTATTCTCTTGGAACAACACCACCAGCGATAGCATCGACGAATTCGAATCCTTTGCCTGGGTTTGGTTCAAATCTAATCCAAACGTGACCATATTGACCATGACCACCGGATTGTTTGATGTATTTACCTTCACATTCGCCTGTCTTTCTAATTGTTTCACGATAAGCGACTTGTGGAGCACCGACAACACATTCGACACCGAAGTCTTCTCTTAAACGAGTAACGTTAACGTCGAGTTGGAGTTCACCAACACCAGCGATAATGTTTTGACCTGTTTCTGAGTCGGTATAGAAGTGGAATGTTGGGTCTTCTTCTTGTAATTTAAGAAGAGCAGTTGTCATCTTGTCTTGATCGATCTTTTTCTTTGGTTCGATAGCTTCAGAAATAACTGGATCAGAGAAGACGATACTTTCAAGTTTTAATGGACGTGTTTCGTCGCAAAGTGTGTCACCTGTACCAGTGACCTTTAAGCCGACTGCAGCACCAATTTCACCAGCGTTGACTTGATCGACGTCTTGACGGTGGTTAGCGTGCATTAAAACAAGTCTTGAGAATCTTTCTTTAGTGCCCTTGGAAGCGTTATAGACATATGTACCAGCCTTAGCAACACCAGAGTAAACTCTGAAGAAGCAAAGACGTCCAATGAATGGGTCGGTCATAATCTTAAATGCTAAAGCGGCTAAAGGTTCATTGTCGTCTGGTTTACAAACGACTTCGTTACCATCTGGTCCTTTACCAACTGCAGCTGGGATATCGAGTGGAGATGGTAAGTAATCAATAACAGCATCAAGGAGTAATCTAACGCCCTTGTTCTTATAAGCGGAACCGCAAAGAACTGGGAAGATATCACCGTTGATTGTAGCCTTACGAATTGTTGATTTAACTAAGTCGATTTCTGGTTCTTCACCTTCGAGAACTAACATCATAAGGTCATCGTTATAGTTTGCTAAAGCTTCGAGCATCTTGTGGTGATATTCGTTTGCTTTATCCTTATATTCTTCTGGAATTTCAGTAACTGTTGGTTCTTCAGTTGGGTTGTTTGTACTGTAGTTATAAGCAACCATCTTAACTAAGTCAATGACACCTCTAAGGTTACTTTCGAGACCTATTGGATATTCAATGACAACAGCGTTTGCACCGAGTTTTTGGTGAATTGAGTTAGCAGACATTTCAAAGTCAGCACCGATAGCATCGAGTTTGTTAACGAAAACGATACGTGGAATGTTGTACTTTGTAGCTTGTCTCCAAACAGTTTCAGTTTGTGGTTCGACACCATTTTTACCATCAAGAACAGTAACAGCGCCATCGAGTACACGGAGAGATCTTTCAACTTCAGCTGTGAAGTCGACGTGTCCTGGAGTATCGATAACGTTAATACGGTGGCCTTTCCACATAGCTGTTGTAGCAGCTGATTGAATGGTAATACCACGATCTTGTTCTTGTTTCATGAAGTCCATTGTGGCTGCGCCATCGTGAACTTCACCTATTTTGTGTGTCTTACCTGTGTAAAATAAGATACGTTCTGTTGTAGTTGTTTTACCGGCATCAATGTGAGCCATGATACCGATATTTCTGGTTTTATCAATTGGGAATTCGCGTGCCATAATTCACACCTACCAACGATAGTGAGCGTAAGCCTTGTTAGCTTCAGCACTCTTGTGCATGTCTTCTCTCTTCTTGACGGAACCACCTGTGCCGTTTGCAGCATCAATGATTTCACCAGCTAAGCGATCTTCCATGCTCTTTTCATTTCTGAGTCTAGAATAGTTAACTAACCATCTGAGTCCAAGAGTAACTCTTCTTTCAGCTGAGACTTCAACTGGGACTTGATAGTTTGAGGCACCAACACGGCGGGCCTTAAGTTCGAGTTCAGGCATGATGTTGCCTAAAGCGACTTCAAAGACTTCCATTGCTGGTTTGCCAGTTTTGGCTTCGACCTTTTCAAAGGCGTGATATAAGATGGTTTGAGCTGTGCCCTTTTTACCATCTAACATGATTTTGTTAATTAAACGAGTGACGAGTTTAGAATTGTAAATTGGATCTGGTAAAACGTCTCTTTTTGAAATACTTCCATTCTTACGTGGCATAATTTACTTTCTCCTTTCTTTACTTCTTTTGGATCTCTCCATTGGCCTTTGTGCCATAGAGTGATCTTGATTGTTTACGGTCTTGGACGCCGAAGCATTCTAAGCCACCACGGATAATGTGGTAACGAACACCTGGTAAATCCTTAACACGGCCGCCTCTAATTAAAACGACCTTATGTTCTTGAAGGTTGTGACCTTCTCCACCAATATAGGCGGTAACTTCGTATCCATTTGTTAAGCGGACACGAGCATACTTACGCAAAGCTGAGTTTGGCTTCTTTGGGGTCATGGTACCAACACGGGTGCAAACGCCACGTTTTTGTGGGGCGGCTTGATTGCGCTCTTTTTTGTTGAGTGAATCCCATCTCTTGCCTAAAGCTGGGGCTTTGGACTTTTCAACTAAATTCTTACGACCATTACGGACGAGTTGGTTGATTGTCGGCATAATACTCTCCTTTCAAAAAATATACTGTATTGAGTACACGTTTCCGGGCGTGTCCGACTCCTTTCATAAAAAGAGGCGAACCGAGGTTCGTGCAGTAAATAGTTTATCACTCTATTTCTTATTGTCAACAACTTTTTTCAAAAAAATCACAAAATCAAAAAAGTATTTTTTTTCATCTTTATCACACATAAAAAACCTTAGTTATCTATGATGATAAATAGATTCTAAGGCTTATTCTTATTGATTGTTAATTTTGTTTGCTTTTGTTAAATCTTCGTTAAACTTGCTTCTAACAAACCAGAAGATCAAATATATAGCTGGCATCCCTAAATTTGTTTCTAGACATGAATTAACTAATAAAGTTTTTATACTTGCTTCATTCATCGGTCTAATGCCATTTACTAATAAAGCAAATTCCCATCCAAACTGAACGCTAAATCCTATCAAGCACAAATATAAAATATTTACAAAACTATTTTCTTTATTTAACTGAATTACTATTAATATCAGATAACTAATTACTAAAACTATTCCCATCCATCCATGATAAGCACCTGTTGTTCTCGTGGTTTGAATAGTTGCTTCTCCACCCATATCTGCAATCGAAGGCGCAATCATCCACCACATACAAATTAAAAAGATCCAATATTTAGTATATTTATCTTTTGATAATGCCGTCCAAATGAAAGCAAAATTAGTTATTCCATAGCTCATTGACATCCAAAATAAAACCCAAAAAGTATTTAATGCATTTGCCACTTCTCCATTTATATATACCGTTCTAGTGTGACTCATTAAATAAAAGCCACCAAAATCTACAATTGTATAATTGATTTTTGCATTTTCTTCAAAATAGCCAAGACTATCTATTTTTCCTTTTATAGAAATATTACCTTGATAAGTATCTAATTTAATTATCTCCAAATCTTCTCCCTTTATAACTAAAAATCCCAATGTAGTTTCCATTAAAAATTCCTCGTTATCAAAACTATCAATCCTTTTTACGCCACTTATAATAATACTTTTTCTTTCTGTGATAGAAATAGCATGATTGAAACTAGTTTCTAATTCTTTTGTCTTGTCCATATTATCCTCCTAAAAAATAATATGAATGAATAGCAAAAAAATTACAATTGTAATTATTTATTTTTCTACAAAAAAAGAATAACATCGCTGTTATTCTGCTTTTTCATATGCTTCTAAAATAGCTTTTTCAAACATTTGACGAGTTTCTGTATTAATTGGATGAGCTATATCTTTATATCCACCAGTAGATGTTTGTCTACTAGGCATTGCTATAAATAATCCATTGTCGCCTTCAATAATTCTAATATCGTAAACAACAAATGCATCATCAAGTAATACTGAAGCGATCCCTTTCATACGAGAATTTTCTTTGTCAATTTTCTTTACTGTAACTGAAGTAATCTTCATTTCGCACGCTCCTTCTAAAAAGTAAGTGGATAACCCCAACAATACCTTTCTAATAACATTTTATATAATAAAATATAAAAAGTCAATATTTTTAATAAACAAAATGTAAATTTTTTGCTAATTTAAAAGCATTTATCATCTAAAATTTAATTAACAAGTAATTAAATTCTTAATAAAAATCTTTATTAAAAATTTAACTCTATACAATTAGTCAAAACATCAGTATAACTAAAACTCATAGTCTCTTTTGTATCTAATTTTACAATAAAGATATAATTATATGTCTCAACGATAACCCCACTATACTCTTCTACCTTATTTCTACTGCCATTATATATAATTTTTACCTTATTGCCAACATTATCAACAATTATATTTTTTATTTTGTCTATATTCATAATTATTCTCTTGGATAACCTACATACATAGTTCCAGGAGTAATAATCCCCCCCATTCCTTCACTACCATATTTTGTTTGATTCAAAATATTTATTAAATCAATATCCTTTGTTCTATCAGAAAAAGATACCGCTGTAGCAATAATTGCCGGATCTAATGCGTGAATATTAATTCTTTTAGGACTAGAAGCAAAATTTGCACCAGCCTTTATTAACTCTTCATAATCGGATTGACAGGCACCTGCAATAATAATTAATTTCTCATGAGATTTTTCATACTTTCTAGCCTCTTTCACTGAATTAATAAAATTTGTACTGTTTTTATATTTATTACGATCCTTTCTTTTTCTATAATATGCATCATGACCAGTAATTACCAAAATATCCGGATTATATAACTCTAAATAGTTTAATATATTAGCACTGACCTTGTTTTCTTCTTCATATATACCATATGCTTTGGCTTTATTTTTTTTATAAAATTTTAAACATTTATCTAAATAATCCCTATCACTATCAATATGTAACACCTTTCCGGGTAAATAAAAATATTCACTCCTATCTAATGATTGATATTTGCTAGTATTTAAAAAAAAATCATCATTATCCTCTTCTGCTTCTTCAGTATAACCGACCAAATCATCATAATCACTATCCGCACACAATCTAACATTAACGCCCTTTAAATAATAAACATCATCTTTAATATCAATAATCTTAAAAACGACATCATTATTATAGGAATTTCTAGTTACCAAATCACCTATCTTAAACACAATATCACCCAATAAAACATATGAAAAATAAAAAAAAATATTACTAATTATATGTTATTAGCAATATCCACAAAAATATTTAAATCAAGTTCCTCAGCCCTCGCTGTTAAATCAAACCCATATTTAGATAAAATTAAATTAACTTTATCTAAATCGTAAGAACTCAAATTATTTTTCAAATTCTTTCTTTTAAACCTAAAAGAATCTCTAATTAATTTATAAAATTTATTAATATCATTTACCGGTAACTTTTCATCTTTTAACTTAAAACGCACAACACAACTATCAACCTTTGGTTTAGGAATAAAACAATTATTACTAACAATAAACAAAGGATTAATATCGTAATAATACTGTAAAAAAACCGATAAAGAATTATAATTTTTAGAAGATTTCTTAGCACAAAAACGATCTGCAACTTCCTTTTGGACCATTAACACCATCAAGAATGGCATAATGTTATCAATAATTAACTTATTAATAATCGGCGTTGTTACATAATAAGGTAAATTAGCTACAACAATTAATTTCTTATAACTATAATCTTTAATATCTCTTAGAACATCAGCATTCAAAAAATCTTCATATTTTACCAAAACATTATTAAAATCAGCTAATTTCTCATCTAATATAGTTTTAAGCGACTTATCTATTTCATAACAAATCAAATTGCCACATAAAGAAGCAATGCTTTTAGATAACGCTCCACTACCAGGCCCAATTTCAATAACCAACGTTTCTTTATCAATCTGAGCACTATTAATTATTTTATCAACAATATTTTTATCAATTAAAAAATTTTGCCCTAACGATTTTTTAAAATTAACATTCTTCAAATCCATCAAATCACCTCTAAAACAAAAAGGCAATTATTTGCCTTTAAAAACCATATCTTAAAACTTCAAACTTAACGTTCTTGTCTATTCCAAACTGTTTAATCTCTGGGTCATTTTCAGTTGCAAATAACAAGTCCATCCATACACCACCAGCATTCCAAGCTTTACGCATTGTAGAACCAGTATCGATAACAATTCCAATAAAAGCCTCATCGTAATGTTCAAAATCAGTAACACGAATTATTGTACCCTTTGGAAACTTTGCATATGCTGCAGCCAAAATACGTACCTCTCCAAACTCATCGTCGTTGTAAGTAATAGTAAACGCCGGTTGTACAACGCCATCAATAACTTCCGCTATTTTATATCCAGTTGAAGTCTTACCGGATTTGCAACCAGCACAATCAGGGCCATATCCAGTTAAAGTACCAACAAAAGTATCTAAAACCTTGTAATCATTAACCACCGTTGCATTTGCATTTTTATTATCATTTTTTTCATTCTCTTCAGCAATTACTTGTTTCTCCTCATCATATAGTAAAATGTCATCTTCAGAAACCTCAACTATAGCAGAAGAAACAAAAAGTCCTGAACCAGTATTAACTTTCTTATTCAAATCTGAATTATCAATAATTAAACTAAATTCATCATCCTTAGGAAGAGAAATTATTACAAAAATAATTACTATCAAAATTTGAACAACAGGTCCAAAAAATTTGATAAATTTATTTATCATCAATTTCACCTCAATTATTGTATTATATTATAAAAATATAAATACAACCATCCCCAGCGAATAAAATTATATCATATATGATACTAAAAGTCAAATAAACGGTAAGCATTGCCAGTAGTAGTAGTGGCCACATCTGAAATATCTATCTCCTTAATACTAGCAACCATTTCAGCAATAATTGGAATATATGCCGAAGTATTTACCTCACCTCGATGTGGTTCTGGTGCCAAATAAGGACTATCGGTTTCTAACAAAAGATATTTTAAATCAATGTTTTTTACAACATCCTTAACTATTTTAGCATTCTTAAAAGTTACTACACCACCAACACCCAATAAAAATCCCTTTTCTACAAAAAGTTTTGCCATCTCTAAACTACCACTATAACAATGCAATGAACCTCTTAAATTAGAATAAGAAGAAACAACATTATAAGTGTCCATTATACTATCTCTAGAGTGAATAATAACTGGTTTATTATGTTTTAATGCTAGTTCGATTTGTTTCTTAAAAGCATCGATTTGTCTCTTTTTTGTATCTATATCATTATCATAATGATAATCCAATCCAATCTCCCCTAAGGCTACAACCTTATCATCATTGATATGTTCTTCCAAAAAAGTAAAATCAAACGAATCTAAATCAGTAGGATGAAATCCGATAGCAGCATAAACCATATCATGTTTTTTAGCCAACTCTAAAACTTCTATATTACTAGCCAAATCATATCCGCATATCAATATTTTTTCTACTCCCGCTTTACTAGCATTACCCAAAACCTCGTCAATATTATTATAATATTGTTTAATTATATGACAATGTGTATCCACATACATATTATATTCCTCCTATAAAAAAATTATACATTAGTATAATTTAATTAAATAATTTATATTTCAAATATAACAACAAAGTACAGACAAAGAAAACAACATCAACCATATCTTTTTCAATAACAATTACTACAGCAAATATCAAAAAAACACTAAAAAAGAACAAGTCATTATTATTTAATCTTTGCATCAATTTATTCATAATAAGATTCCCTTTCTGTAATTATTTACTACAGAACTACAACATCAATATATCAAAGATAATAACAAAAGTAAACAAAATTTTAAAACTAAAATAATTTTACAAAATAGATGTAAAAAAGCAAACGCTCTTAATGTGTTTGCTTAAAATTACAGCACTTATAATCACTTTTCAATTCTTAAAAATAATGGTTCTATCTTATTCAATAAAACACCATCTTCTAAGTATCCAAACTTAGATAAAGAGTCAAAAGTAGTGTATTTAGTATTTAATGCTAATAATATTTTATCGGCAGTAGAAGGCATAAATGGTTTTAATAATATCGCACCAATACGAATAGATTCACATAAATTATATAAAACACTACTCAATCTATCTTTATTATTTTCGTCTTTGGCTAAAATCCAAGGAGTTGTTTCATCAATATATTTATTGCACCTTTTAAATATTTCAATTATTATTTCCAAAGCGTCAGCAACCTTGAGATTATCCAAACATTTATCAACCATTTCAAAAGATGATAAAACAAAATTTTTTAATTCGTCATCTATTTTTTCTTGACAATTAGTATTATTAACGTAACCATCAAAATATTTATAACTCATTCCCAAAGTACGATTAACTAAATTACCCAAAACATTAGCTAAATCAGAATTAAATCTACTTTTTAGTGCTTCTACCGAAAAATTACCATCATTTCCAAAAGGAACTTCTCTTAATAAATAATATCTAATTGCATCCACACCAAACTCACTAATATAATCACGCGGATCATTATAATTGCCTAATGATTTAGAAATTTTATTTCCCTCGATAAGCAACCATCCATGACCAAATATTTGCTTAGGGATAGGCAAATTAAGCGCTTTCAACATAATCGGCCATATTATTGTATGAAACCTAATAATTTCCTTACCAACTATCTGTAAATCAGCTGGCCAGTATTTTTTATAGTTATCATCATTTTCCGTTAAATAACCTAAAGCAGATAAATAATTAGATAAAGCATCAATCCATACATAAATAACATGATTATTATCAAAAGTTACTGGAATACCCCATTTAAAACTAGTTCTAGAAACACACAAATCTTGCAATCCTGGTTTAATAAAATTATTAATCATCTCGTTTTTTCTTGACACCGGTTGAATAAAATCTGGATGATCAGAAATATATTGTGTAAGCCACTCTTGATATTTACTAATTTTAAAGAAATATGCTTCTTCTCCAACCGTAAAGACCTCCCTACCACAATCAGGACACTTTCCATCTATTAACTGCCCTTCGGTCCAAAAAGATTCGCAAGGAGTACAATATAGTCCCTTGTATTCGCCTTTATAAATATCACCTTGTTCATATAATTTATTAAAAATTTTCTGAACCACATCACAATGAATAGCATCAGTAGTTCTGATAAATTTATCATAACTAATATCCAAAGACTTCCACAAATCCTTAGCATTCTCAATTATTTTATCAACATATTCTTGTGGAGAAACTCCCGCTTCCAAAGCTTTCTTTTCAATTTTTTGACCATGCTCATCGGCGCCCGTCAAGAAAAAAACATCATACCCCTTTAAACGCTTATATCTAGCCAAAGCATCTGCAATTACCGTCGTATAACAATGCCCAATATGAAAATTAGAACTAGGATAATATATAGGCGTTGTTATATAAAATTTTTTATTCATAAATTATTCTCTCCCTTCAGTAGTAGATCCAAATCCA
>ERZ779737.105-NODE-105-length-88640-cov-3.447514_pt1 | contig 88640 bp, 109 predicted proteins | sample MGYA00511889_ERZ779737 | MGnify/ENA primary metagenome ERZ779737 (study PRJEB29588, sample SAMEA2163575) | human gut metagenome | biome: human gut; feature: human-associated habitat; material: faeces | place: Denmark | collected 2008/2010 ...
GTTGTGGTATATTATATTTGTGCAATGTGTATGTAATAACCTGGTCAGATTAGGAATAAAGCAGCCATATTTACCTCTACGCATGTGCACTTTTTTTATTTGAAAAGAGGTAGTTATTTATGCCGGATAAAGTATATAAATTATTATTAAAGTTATCTAGAAAGGCTATTAAACATAATGAGGTTCCCGTAGCTGCTGTTTTAGTTGCTGATGGTAAAATTGTTTCATATGCATATAATAAACGTCATAAAAGTAATTGTGTGTTTGATCATGCGGAAATTATTGCTATTTCAAAGTATTCTAAAAAAATTAATGAATGGCGATTAAACAAATGTTCGTTGTATGTTACAATTGAACCATGTGAAATGTGTAAGCTTTTTATTCGCGAAAGTAGAATAAGTAATGTGTATTATTTATTTGAAAAAAGTTTGAATAAGAAGATGTTTTCTAAAACTGATTTTTTTAAAATTGATAATGATAATTTTAGAAATGAATATAAAAAAATAAGTGATTTATTTTGGAAAAATAAGAGATAAATGGTATAATTAGTAGTGGATGGTGATCTTAATGGCATACAAGGTTTTATATAGAAAATATCGACCTGATTCTTTTGAAAACTTATATGGACAAGAGGCTATAAAAAAATTACTTTCGGAATCAATTGTTTTAAATAAGGTATCTCATGCATATTTATTTCATGGTCCTAGAGGTACTGGAAAAACTAGTACTGCTAAGATATTTGCTAAAGCAATTAATTGTGAAAATAATATAGATGGTAATCCTTGTAATAAATGTAATAGTTGTATAAATTTTAGTGAATCACCTGATATAATCGAAATAGATGCTGCTAGTAATAATGGTGTCGATGAAATAAGAAATTTACGCGATAGTGCTAAAATACTGCCAACTTTTTCAAAATATAAGATTTATATTATTGATGAAGTTCATATGTTATCTGGTAGTGCTTGGAATGCTTTTTTAAAGACATTAGAAGAACCACCTAGTCATGTTATATTTATTTTAGCTACAACTGAATTGCAAAAGATTCCTCTTACTATTTTGTCAAGATGCCAACGATTTTCTTTTAAGAAATTGACTTCTGACATTATTGTTAGTAATATATTAAGAATTTCTAAATTAGAAAATATTGAAATTACTGATTCTGCTGCTAATTTAATTGCTGAACTTGCTGATGGTGCAATGAGAGATGCTTTAAGTATGCTTGATCAATTGTCTAAAGAGAATGTTTTAATTGATGATAAACTTATTGGTGATACTTTTGGTTTTGTTGGATCAAAGGATGTAGAGAAGATTTTTGAATTATTAAATGATGCTTGTTATGACGATGTTAACGCTATATTTAATGAATATGGTGATAAGGGTTTGAATATTAATTTATTTGTCAATAAAATTATTGCTTATATTTTTGATTTAGAAATGAAAATTGTTAATGGTATGAATTATCCAATTGCTGTATGTGATTTAAAAAATATGGCTTTTGATTTATCAAATGTTTTTGGCAAAAAGAATTCTTTAGATTTAATTAAAATTATCTTGTTTAGTTATTATCAAAAATGTAAAGTTGATAATTGTGATAAAATAAAAATTACCGACAAGTCAAGTGATAATGAGATATTTGACAAAAATATAAATAAAGTTGACAATTTATCAATTGACAAATTAGTAAATAATTTAGAACAAAAAAGTAATGTTAAAGAGGAAACAAAAGTTGAGGTTAGCAATAGTTTAGATAATAAAGAAGATACTTCAAATGTTGTTATAAATTCTAGTAGTTCTAAAAAGAAAATAAATGACGAATTTATTAAAATTAGAATAAATAATTCTTATGTTAATGCTAGTCGTGATTGTAAAAAAGAATTTACTGAATTATGGAATAAATTTTTAAATGATATTGAATTTGAAAATAATCATGATTTATTAAATTTGATTGAAAATGTAAGTATTGAAGTTGTTTCACCAACAAATGTTATTTTTGCTAATAAGTCCCAATCGACAGTTTTATTATTTAATGAAAGCTTAGATTTGATTGAAAATGCTTTTAATAAAGCATGTAAAAATAAAAAAAGTTTTATTTGTTTAACACTTAATGATTGGAATATCGAAAAAAATAGATATATGGAATTACTTAAAAATAAACAAAATAATTTTGTATATATAGAAGAAAAAGATGATATAATTAATGAAGATGATGTGAATTTATCAGTATCAATTGCAAATGATTTGTTTGGTGATTCGCTATTAGAAGTTAAATAAGAAAGAGGAATGATATTATGAATATGCAAAAATTAATGCAAGAAGCACAAAAAATGCAAAGAGTTATAACTGAAAAACAGGAAGAAATTTTTAAAACAAATTATGAAGGTAAATCTGGTTTTGTTACTGTTGTATTAAGTGGTAAGAAAGAAATGGTTTCTATAAAAATAGATACTCCATCATTAACTGATGCTGAAGATATTGATGCTTTACAAGATATGATTAAAATTGCTCATAATGAAGCAGTTTCTAAAATTGATAAGGACGTAGAAGTTAAACTTGGAGCATATGCTAAAGGTTTAAATGGTTTGATGTAATGATTTATCCTAAGGAACTAGAAGAATTAATTGAGTATTTTAAAAAGTTACCGGGAATTGGTGAGAAGTCTGCTGAAAGACTTGCAATTTCATTACTTGATTTTTCAGAAGATGATATAAATTTATTTACAAAATGTATAATGGATGGAAAAAAGAATTTACATCCTTGTCGTATATGTGGAAATATAACTTCTGGTGATGTATGCTCAGTTTGTGATAATGATTATAGAAATAAAAATTTGATATGTGTTGTTGAAGATTTTAAAAGTATATTTGCTTTTGAAAAAATGGGAAAGTATCAAGGCGTTTATCATGTCTTAGGTGGATTAATTTCTCCTATTGATGGGATTGGACCTGATGAACTTAATATTGATAGTTTAATTGAACGTTGTGATAATGATGATGTTGAACTTGTGATTGCATTAAAGCCTACAATTGAGGGTGAGACTACAACACAATATATTAAAAAATTACTAGAAAAAATGAATACTAAAATTTCAAGATTATCTTACGGTTTACCAGTTGGTACAGAACTTGATTATTTGGATTCATTAACATTAGAAAGGGCATTTGAAGATAGAAAAAATATTGCATAAATTTAAATAAGAATAATATAATTTATTGTGATAAACATGTTATTAAAATTACTGAAAAAAATTTGTTATTCATTTTTGATGATTTATAGTTTTGACATAATTCTTAGTGGTTTTAATGTTGTTGTACCAATTAATTTGATTACTGTCTTGGTGGTATTTTGTTTAGGATATCCGGGTTTAATTATGATTGCTTTATCTTTTCTACTTTTAATGTAGATTTTGAGTATGAAGGAAAAAAACATAAAATATTTATCAAATGTAATAGATGAGAATAAACTTTCTCATGCTTTTTTAGTTGAATCAAATAATTATGAAGATGTTATGAATAGTGTTTTTAAATTGTTTTCAGAAAAGAAAATGATATTTAATATTGATGATATTGAGAATAATATTTCAGTTAGAATTTTAAGACCTATTGATAATTTAATTGATAAAGATCAAATTTTAAATTTACAAGAATTTTTATCTACAATGTCTTTTGATGGTTATTATAAATTATTTTTTATTTTGAATGCTGGTTTAATGAATGAACAATCTGTTAATAAATTATTAAAAGTTTTAGAGGAACCTAATGAGAAAGTTGTTGGATTTTTAATTAGTGATAATTCAAATGAGTTATTGCCAACATTGATAAGTAGATGTCAAGTATTAAAAAATGATATAGATGCTAGTAATGTTGAAGTAGATGAAGATATTTTTAATAATTTATGTAAATTTAAAAATTTCAATTTTGAGGATTATATAAAATTTAAAGTTGTTGTGTCAAAATTAGATAAAGTAGTAATTAATAACTTATTTTTAAAATATTTAGCGTATTTAGATAATGAAAATGATATTTTTTATTTGAAGGTAAATGATTTTTTAAATAATATAAGATATAATGTTAATATTGATTTGGCACTTGATAAACTATATTTTGAGAGTTTAGAATAAATTTTTATTTTGAAAGGAGTGATAAAATGGTTGTTGGAGTTAAATTTAAAGATACTGATAAGTGTGTTTATTTTGATTCAAATGGAATTGAATTAAAAAAGGATGATTATGTTATTGTTCAGTCTGATAATGGTACTTTATTTGGAAAGGTATTTAATATTTATAATGAAGAAAATAATAATGATTTAAAAAATATTGTTAGAATTGCTAGTAAAAAGGACTATGATATGTATTTAAAGAATTTGGCTGATGCTAAAGAAGCACTTGATATTGTTAAATGTTCGGCTAAAAATTTAGGATTAAAAATGCAATTTGTAGACTCAAGTTTTAATTTTGATCGTACTCAATTATTATTTAACTTTGTTTCTGATGAAAGAATTGATTTTAGGGAATTAGTTAAGATACTTGCTGGTAAATATAAAACTAGAATTGAATTACATCAAATTGGTATTAGAGATAAAGCAAGAAAAATTTCTGGTTTAGGTCCTTGTGGTAGACCTTTGTGTTGTGGTAGTTTTTTAAATGAACTAGAAACAGTTGGTATTAATATGGCTAAAAATCAAAATATTGCTTTAAATCCTTCTAAAATAAATGGTGCTTGTGGAAGATTATTGTGTTGTTTAGCATATGAAGATGAAAATTATAGTTATTATAGAAGTTTGCTTCCAAAAATTGGTAGTGAAGTTATTTATGAAGGAAAGAAATATAAAGTTTTAACTATTAATGTTTTAAAAATGTCATATGTGATAAATGTTGATGGTGATTTAAAAGAAATTGTAGTTGATAATTATGAAAGAAATTAATGATTTATATGATTATGGTTATAAGATAGTCCAAAAATCGGATTATTTTAAATTTTCTTTAGATTCGATGTTACTTGCCAATTTTGTCAATATTAATATGGCAGATAGTAAATTACTTGATTTTTGTACTGGTAATTGTCCAATACCTATTATTTTGTCTAATTCAATTAAAAATATAGTAGCGTTTGAAGTTCAAATGGAAATATATGAATTAGGGGATGAATCTTTAACGTTAAATAACATAAATAATGTGAAATTAATTAATGATGATATTAAAAATATTGGTAATTATTATGAAGAAGGATATTTTGATATTATTACTTGCAATCCACCTTATTTTAAAGTGATTGGTTCTTCTAGAATAAACGATAATAGTGTTAAAGCAATTGCTAGACATGAAATACTTATTAAATTAGAAGATATTGTTTCCCTTGCTTATAAATTTTTAAGAGATAAAGGTAAACTTTATATTGTTTATCGTCCAGATAGATTAATGGAACTTCTTAAGTTGTTTGATAAATATAAGTTTGGGGTTAAGAAATTGCAATGTTGTTATAATAATAGTGATAGTTTATCTTCAATGATTTTAATTGAAGCGATGAAAAATGGTCATGATGATTTAAAAATATTGGCGCCACTTTATACAGAAAATTATAGGAGGTAGTAATGAAATTAATTGTTGGTCTTGGTAATCCTGGAAAAGAATATGAAAATACTAGGCATAATATTGGCTTTTGGGCATTAGATAATTATTTAGATAATGTTTCTTTTAAGCATGATAAATTAGCAGATGTATATAAAGATAATTCAGTTATATATATTAAACCAAATACCTTTATGAATTTATCTGGAGAAGCTGTTAAATATTATATGAATTATTTTAAAATAGATAAAAAGGATTTATTAGTTATTCAAGATGATCTTGATTTGCCTTTAGGAAAAATTAGAGTTAAAAATAATAGTTCTGCTGGTGGTCATAATGGGATTAAAAGTATTATTAATGAAATTGGTAGTAATGAATTTTTAAGATTAAAAGTTGGTATTTCTAAAGATAGTAAAGATATTGTAGATTATGTCTTAGGAAAATTTTCTAAGGAGGAAAGGGAAGTTTTAAATAATTCTTGTAATGTGATTAATAGTGTTATAAAAGATTTTATTAATGATGTTGATGTAGAAAAATTAAAAAGTAGGTATAATTAAAATGGATTTTTTAGATAAAATATTTGATGAATTTAATAATAATTCTATTTCAGGATTAACTGATGAATTAAAAGGATTATATATTAAATATTTATGTAATAAATTTAAGAAAAATGTAATAGTTGTAACTAATTCTTTATATCAAGCAACTAATTATTATAATTTAATTAATAACTATTTTGAAAATAGTTACTTTTTTCCTATGGATGATTTTATAACTACAGTTCTTACTACTTCTTCACCTGATTTAATGGTTAAAAGATTAGAAACTTTGTCTTTAATAAGTAATAATAATGAAAATAAGATTGTTGTTACTAATTTAGAAGGATTTTTAAAGTTTGTTCCTAAAAAAGATAATATTGTTAATCAAGATATTGTTATTAAAATAAATGATAATTTTAAACGTACTGATTTAGAAGATAAATTATTTCAATATGGTTATAATAAGACAAGTATAGTTACTTCAACTGGAGAATATTCTGTTAGAGGATTTATAATTGATTTATTTCCGTATAATTATGATAAACCAATAAGAATTGAATTTTTTGGTGATGAAATAGATAGTATTAAAAAGTTTGATGAAGAATCTCAGCTATCTACCGAAAATATTAGTGGTGTTACTATTAAGCCTTATAAGGAAAATGATTTAGAATCTGACTCAACTTTATATGATATTTTAGATAATCCGATAGTTGTTAAAATAGATTCTGATAATATTAAGAAATCTTATCTTGAATTACAAAACCAAATTCTCGAATATAAAGAATCTAATAATATTGATATTAATCATAAATACATGGCAAATTTAGAAGATATTTACATTAAAAATGAATATGAACTTAATAATTTTGATAATAGTAAAAGTTTGAAGGTTAATTCTCAATCAATTGATAATTTTAATTCTAATTTGGAAAATTTACAATTTTTTATTAATCATCGTAAAAATAGTATGATTACGTTTCTGGCAATAAGATCTAAGGGATTAAAAGAAACTTTAAGTAATTTATTTGATGTAAGTATTGATAAAAATTATTTCCTGGGAAATATTTATTTTATAGATTATAAGATAAATCATGGTTTTGTATTTGATAAATATATTGTTATTTCGGAAAATGATATTATTGGAAGTAATTTTAGTGCTTCTTATTATAATCCGATTAAGATAGGTCGTAAGATTAAGGATTTTAGTGATATTAAACCGGGAGATTATGTTGTTCATAGGGCACATGGTATTGGTATTTATGGTGGTGTAGTTAATTTAGTTAAAAATGGTTTTAATAAAGACTATATTGTTATAAAGTATGCTGGTAATGACAAGGTATATATTCCTGTTGAAAAGATTAGTTCTATTTATAAATATGCTGATGCCGGTAGTGGAAGTCAAAAAATTAATTCTTTAAATTCTTTATCTTGGGCTAAAGCTAAAAGAAAGGTTCAAAGTAAAATTAAAGATATTTCTGATGAACTTATTAAGCTTTATTCAGAAAGAAAGAAGATTACTAGTCCGGTATTTAATGAGATGCCTGAAGAAGTCATGTTTGCTAGTGATTTTGAATATGTAGAGACTTCTGATCAGTTAAGATGTATTAATGAAGTATTAAATGATTTGGCAAGTAAGAAACCAATGGATAGATTGCTTTGTGGTGATGTAGGTTTTGGTAAGACTGAAGTTGCATTTAGAGGAATTTTTAGAACTGTTATTAATGGATATCAAGCAGCTTATTTATGTCCTACTACTATTTTATCTAAACAACAATATGAGAATGCCTTAAAAAGATTTAGAAATTTTCCGATTAGAATTGAAATTGTTAATAGATTTACAAGCATTAATGATTTTAAAAGAATTACTAAGGACTTGGAAGATGGTAAAGTAGATATTTTATTTGGAACTCATAAATTATTTAATGAAAATATAAAATTTAAAAAATTAGGACTTCTTGTTGTTGATGAAGAACAACGATTTGGAGTTAGTCAAAAAGAAAAAATTAAAGAAATGTGTACAAGCATTAATGTATTAACATTATCTGCAACGCCTATTCCTAGAACTTTGAAAATGGCAATGAGTGGACTTAGAGATTTATCAATTTTGGATACTGCACCTGTGGATAGATATCCAATTCAAACTTATGTGGCTCAAGATAATGATTTCTTGGTTAAAGAGGCTATTTATAAGGAGTTAAGTCGAAAGGGACAAGTTTACTACTTATTTAATAATGTTGAAAAGATAGAAGATGAAGTAAATAAATTACAGGGAATGGTTCCTGAAGCACGTATTTGTTTTGCTCATGGTAAGATGGATAAATCTCATTTGGAAAAGATAATTGATGATTTTGTTAACTATAAATTTGATATTTTAGTTTGTACGACAATAATTGAAACTGGTATAGATATATCGAACGTTAATACATTGATAATAAAAGATGCTCAAAACTTTGGATTAAGTCAGTTATATCAAATTCGTGGTAGAGTTGGAAGAACAAATAAGATTGCTTATGCTTATTTACTTTATAATAATAGTAAAATTATAAGTGAAGTTGCTGAAAAGAGATTGAATGCGATTAAAGAGTTTACTGAACTTGGTAGTGGTTATAAAATCGCTATGAGAGATTTATCTATTAGAGGTGCTGGAGATTTACTTGGTAGTGAACAGGCAGGATTCATAGAAACTGTTGGTATTGATTTATTTACTAAGATGGTGGAAGAGGCTGTATCTGAAATAAATGGTAATCCGATTAAAGAAGATGACAGTGATAAATCATTGATTGATGTAAATACTCATATTGATGAAGACTATGTTCAAGATGAAAGTGTAAGAATTGAAATTCATCAATTAATTAATTCGATTTCAGATAAGGAAAGTTTATTAAGAGTTAAAAGTGAATTAGAGGATCGTTTTGGCAAGTTAGATGAAAAGATAATTATTTATATGTATGAAGAATGGTTTGAAAAATTAGCTATGAAATTAAACATTAATAAAGTTGTTCAAAATAAAAATTTTGTTGAATTATATATTCCTAGTGATATTTCTAATAAAGTTAATGGCGAAAAACTATTTATGGTTTTATATAGTATTAATCCTAAGTTAAGTTTAAGATACTTTAATAAAGAGATAATTATTAAGCTTAATTTAATTAATTTAGATAAGCATTATGTTTATTATTTAGTACCGGTTTTAGAAGAAATAATTAATGAGGTAGAATAAAATTTTGAAATTATTGCAAACTAGTATTAGTGGTATATGTGAATAATGAATATGTAAGAAAAATAGATGAATTAGGCAGAATTGTTGTGCCTAAAGAATTAAGAAATAATCTTAAAATACAAGATAATGAGAATGTACTTATAACGCAAAAAGATGACAATATTTGTATTTCTAAATATTCTTATTTGGAAAATTATAGTAAATTTTTAAATGATATTTGTACACTTTTTAATTTAATATATGGTTATGAATTTGTTATTAAGGATAAAGATAATGTTATATATTCCAATTATAAGAATATTATTAAAATTAGTTTAGATAGTCAAATTATTGTTAATTCGGTAAATATTGGTATGATTTCTATTTATGGAGATAATGTTACTTTGACTGATGTGAAACTTATTTCTGGTATAATATCGATTTATTTTACATATATAAATGTTAAAGGATAGGTAAATGTTTGTGTTTACCTTTTCTTTTGTGATATTATCTTGTTTGAAGGAGATGTTCTTATGTTTACTGATACTCATTGTCATATTTTATCTGATAAGTTTTATGATCCTTTGAATGTGATTTATAATTTAGAAAGAGATAATATTAGAAGAATTATTATTAATGGATTTAATATTAAATCTAATTGTGAAGTAATGAATTTGATTAATAATAAAAATGTTTATGGAGCACTTGGAATTCATCCTGATAATATATCTGATTTTAATGATATTGCTAAGAACTTTATTAATGAAAATATTAAAAATAAAAAGATAATTGCGATTGGAGAAATTGGGTTAGATTATTTTCATAATAAGGAAAATAAAAAGGAACAATTGCAAATGCTTGAATATTTTCTTGGGTTAGCTGAAAATAATAATTTACCAGTAATAATTCATTCTAGAGAAGCTACTGGAGATTTACTTGATTTATTAAAGAAACATAAATGTAAAGGAATAATACATTGTTTTTCTGGAAGTTTGGAAACGGCAAGAGAATATATCAAACTTGGATATAAACTTGGGATTGGTGGTGTTCTAACTTTTAAAAATTGTAATTTAAAAGATGTACTAAAAGAGATTGATTTAAAGCATATTTTACTCGAAACAGATAGTCCTTATTTAGCGCCTGTTCCGCTTAGAGGTTTACCTAATGAACCGGTGAATCTTAATATAATTGCTGATTATTTATGTACAATTTATAATGTTTCATCAGAAGAACTTGCAGGTACCTTAGAAGATAATTTTAATGATGTTTTTAATATATAGTCCTATTTTATGGACTTTTTTTAATTATTTTGTTATTATTTATTTAAGGTAGTGATATAATTTGAAAAATAGATTTTTAGTAATTTTTGAAATTTACACTTTAATTATTATAGTTCTTTTGGCTTCTAGTGTTTCGACTGGTAAAAAAGAAACTAAAATTGATAATGAAAGTATTAATAAAAATATAGATTTAATTGCGAAAGCTAAAAAAGAAGAGGAGTTTATTCAAAATGATATATATACTCCAATTGATTATTTTAATGGTTTCTTAACTGGATATGCTGCTAATTGTCCTTTGTGTGGTGGAACACTTGGATGTAATGGTCAAAATGTTTTAGATGGAACAATTTATTATAATGATGCAGATTATGGTGAAGTTAGAATTGTTGCATCTTCTAGCAATTTAAAGTGTGGATCAATCGTTCAGTTTAATTTAGATACTGTTTCTAATAAACCGCTTACAGCAATAGTTCTTGATAGAGGTGTAACTGGAACTAATTTAGATTTATTAATGGAAAGCGAAGATGCAGCTATCAGATATGTTGGTGGAAGATTAATTTCTTATAGTGTCCTTAGAAATGGTTATAATAGATAAAATTTAGGAGGTTTTTATGCTTGATCATAAATTTAAAAAACAATATGGTCAAAATTTTTTGATGGATAAAAATATTTTAAATAAAATTTGTGAAAGTATTAGTCCAAATAAAAATGATTTGATTATTGAAATTGGCCCTGGTAGTGGTAATTTAACTAAAAGATTAAAAGAGTATGAAGCAAATTTAGTATGTTTTGAAATTGATAATTCATTAGATAAATATTTAAATTTATTGGAAGATGATAAGACAAAAATTGTTTATGAAGATTTTATGAATGTGAATTTAGATGAGTTTATAAAAAATTATAATTATGAAAACATTTATGTAATAGCTAATATTCCTTATTATATAACTACACCTATAATTGAAAAAATAACCTTTTCTAATATTAGAGTTAAATCTCTTTTATTAATGGTTCAAAAAGAGGTTGCTGATAGACTATCCAGTAATAATGGAAATAAAGAATATGGATATATAACAGTTTTATTAAATGCTTTTTATGATATTAATAAACTATTTAATGTTAATAGAAATTCTTTTTATCCGGTACCTAATGTGGATAGTGCTATTATTAAATTAGATAGTAAGGAATGTAATATTTTAAATTTTGAAAAATTTAATAAGTTAATTAAAAATGCTTTTAGATTTAAAAGAAAGACTTTAAAAAATAATTTGGTTGGTTATGATTTGGAATTAATAAATAATATATTAAGAGAATATGGTTATTCTTTATCAAATAGAGCAGAAGATATACCCGTAGATGTTTATATAAAATTATCAAATGAAATCAAATAAAAAATCAGAATTTCTGATTTTTTTTATTTGAATAAATGTGTTTTATTCTGTTTTCTAACTGGCAATATTTTGCTAGTTTTTTGAGTTGCATCATACAATTTTTTTAAATCTGATATATCTTTATTAATTTGATCTATACTTAAATGAAGCTCTTCAGCTTGTTTAACTATTGTATAGCCTAATGCTCTTGTTTTAATAATATAAATTTGTCTTTCGTTTAAATTTCCCTCTTCAATGAATGTATCAACAACAGTTTTTGTCCAAAAAACTTGTTTTGTCATATGTTCACCATATTTAATTTTACTATTAATTAGTTTTTTTATCAACCAAAATTTTTTCTATGCTTATAATGGGTTGTTCAATTGAATTTAGAAATTCTAATATTTCGTTGTTTTTAAAGATAATTTTATAATTTTTGTATTTTGTTTCTTCAGGTTTTATTAATTTTAAATCCATATATTTGTCAGTGTTTGTGTTGTAATATTTGATTGTGAAATAATTTTTAATAAATAATAATTTTGGTACCTTTTCTTTATTATAATAACTTTCTTTTATAGTTTTTATTATTTTTTCTAATTCATTTTTACTAAGTGACTGTCTATTTATGTGATAATTAAATTCTTTATTTGTAATATTTAGAATTACATTACACCAAACATCATCATTTAATAAACCTATTTTATTATTTGTTAAATTTATTTTTAATTTATATTCAGTATTTTTATATTCTAGTTTCATATCATTTACTCCTTTAGATATTAATATAATATCAAATCTATTTTTTTAATAACTGTAAAAAAAATGTAATGAAAAAATCTTCCATTGAGAAGATTTTATATTAATATTTCATCGTTAGTAGGAACAACACTGCTTAATGAAACTACGTTTTTTGCTTGTAATCCTTTGTTAGTTCTTATAAGTTCAAATTCTACGCTTTCACCTTCAGCAAGTGTTTTATATCCTTTCATGTTTATTGCTGAATAATGGACGAAAATGTCTTCCGCATTATTATATTCTAAAAAACCAAAACCTCTTTCATTATTAAACCATTTAACTCTACTTTTCATATTTCTGTCCTTCCTTTGTGTCTTAGCACGATATTATTATCTCAAATTTATTGGAATATAACGTGTAAATTAAATTCCAATTAAATGCTATATTTATTTTATTTTTGTTTTATAAAACTGTAAAATTTATGTAATTAATAAAAACTGATTTAATACTTGCATATAATAACTAAGTGTGGTATATTTTAAATTCTGTTTTAAGAAAGGAAGTTTATTAATGAAAGAATTTATAATTAATTTAGTATTAATATTTATTGTTAAAGTTATAGATAATATTTTAGGAACTAGTAAGACTATTTTAATTCAAAAAAATAAGTCTTTTATTGCATCTATTACTGTTGTAATAAGTCAAATCATATTTTATAAATTAATTAATGTTGTTGATGGTAATGATGGAGAACTTATGATTTATGTTATTGCGGTAGCTAGTGGAATAGGTACTTTACTTGCGTTACATATTAGTAATAAATTTTCTAAAGATAGAGTATTTGTTAATATTATCCTTAATGATGATAAGAAAGTAATGATGGAATTTAGAGATTGGCTTAAGGGAAATAAAATTACTAATTTAACAACAGATGGATATACAAAAGATTGGAAGAAAACTTTAGCAATAACTGCTTATGCTGAAACAAAAGAACAAAGTAAGTTAATAGATGAATATATTAAAAATAGTGATGTTAAATTTAAAAGAATAATTGAAAAACAATAATAAATATTGTATAATCTAAATTGTTAAACGAGGACGGGTTTGGAAAGCCTATCAGTTATGAAATTGAAAGGGATTCTTATATAAGAATAAATAGAGTGGAACCGCGGGAATTACTCGTCTCTATGTTATATTAGAATTCTTTTTTTGTTAGGAGGATTTATGGAAGAAATTACAATGAAAGATATTGTTAATTTATGTAAACAATATGGTTATATTTACCAAGGTAGTGAAATTTATGGAGGTCTTGCAAATACGTGGGATTATGGTCCATTAGGAAGTGTTTTAAAGGATAATGTTAAGGCTACTTGGAAAAAAAGATTTATTGAGGAAAGAGATAATGCTTATCAGGTTGATGCATCAATTTTAATGCACCCTAGAGTTTGGGAAGCATCTGGTCATGTTCAATCATTTAGTGATCCTTTAATAGATTGTAAAGGTTGTAAGAGTAGATATAGAGTTGATAATTTAATAGCTGACTATGATTCAAATGTAGATGTTGATGCAATGACTGAACAAGAAATGATGGATTATATTAAATCTAATAAAGTTCCATGTCCAAAATGTGGAAAATGTGATTTTACAGATTTAAGAGATTTTAATTTAATGTTTAAGACTAATAGAGGTGTAGTTGTTGATAATCAAAGTTTAATTTATTTAAGACCTGAAAATGCGCAAGGAGAGTATGTTAACTATTTAAATGTTAAGAGAACTAGTAGATGTACATTACCTTTTAGTATTGGTCAAGTTGGTAAGGCATTTAGAAATGAGATAACTCCTGGTAATTTTACTTTTAGAACTATTGAATTTGAACAAATGGAATATCAAACATTTTGTAATCCGAAAGATGATCATGATTTATATTTGTATTTTAAAGATTATGCAAAAAACTATTTTGTAGATTTAGGTATTCCAAGTGATATGCTTAGATACCATGATCATGAAAAACTTGCACACTATGCCAAAGAAGCATGTGATATTGAATATAAATTCCCATTTGGCTGGGGAGAAATAAATGGTACACATAATCGAACTAACTATGATTTATCTAGACATCAAGAATATAGTGGTGAAAAGATGGAATACGTTGATCCTGTAACAAATGAGAAATTTATTCCTTACATTATTGAATCAACTGTTGGTGCTGATAGATTAGTTCTTGCATTATTATTTAATGGTTATAAGAGAGAAACATTGGATGATGGTGAAATAAGAGAAGTTATGAGTTTACATCCTGCTATTGCTCCATATAAAGTTGCTGTGTTACCTCTAATTAAGAAATATCATAGTGAAAAAGCAAGAGAAATTTATAAAACTTTAAGAAAAGAATTTAATTGTGATTATGATGAAGCAGGATCTATTGGTAAACGTTATAGAAGAGAAGATATAATGGGAACTCCATGGTGTTTAACTGTTGACGATAATTCTTTAGAAAATGACGTTGTAACTTTAAGAAATAGGGATACTATGGAACAAATTTCTTTAACAGTTGATGAAGCAATCAAATATGTTCAAGAAAGAATTAAATTTTAGAAATTAAGGCTAGAAATGGTCTTTTTCTTTTGATTTTAGATTATTAGTCTTGGTTTCGTGCAATTTAGTTGATTTTTATTAAATTTATGATATATAAAAACTGATATTAAAATTTTATAATATCAGTTTTTTTTATTTTTGATGTATATCAAGTTGTGGATATGGTATTTCAATATGATTTTTATCAAACGCTAATTTAATATTTTCCATAAAATACCATTTAGCATTCCAGTAATCTTTTGTATTTACCCATACTTTTACAGCATAGATTAAAGAACTATCACCCATTTTGTCTAAAGAAATAATAACATTTTCTTTGTCTATTACATAATCTGATTTTTGGATTATTTCAGAAATTATTTTTTTGACTTTTTTAATATCGTCATTATATGAAGTCGAAAATTCTAAATCCAATCTTCTTTTTTCATTAGCAGTATAATTTATTATTGAACTATTAGATAAACTTCCATTAGGAACTTCTATTATTTTATTATCATAAGTTACTAAAGTTGTATAAAATATGTTTATATTTTTAACTGTTCCCTCATTATTTAAAACTTCGATGTAATCTCCTTGTTTAAAAGGTTTAAAAATTATTAACATTAGACCACCTGCGAAATTAGATAAACCACCTTGTAATGCAAGACCTATTGCGATACCACATGATCCTAAAATAGTAAAAAATGTTGTTGTTGGAATTCCTACAATTGATGCTGCAATAATAAATAAAATAGATTTAATTACAATGTTTATTATGTTTATAATAAAACTTTTAACAGTAGGTTCTAATTTTAGTAATTTGTTTTTTTGTAGATGTTTTGTATAATAATTCGTTAATTTAAAACCTATATAAATAAATATAACCGCTATTAATAGATAAATACTTTTATCATAAATTTTTTCTAATATTTCTTTTATTTTTTCCATAATTCTCCTTTTCTTATTTATATTTTACCATAAATTTATTTATATTAATAAATTTATTACACATTATAAAAATGGTGATGTACAATAAAAGTTATATTTATTTTTATATTATTTTGCATTATTGGTTATTTATGGGAAGTTATATTATACATATTTAAAACTGGTAAAATTGTTAATAAAGGAAATTTGCATGGACCATGGTTACCTGTTTATGGATTTGGTGGTTTAATAATTTATTATGTTAGCAGTAAAATAAGTAATTCTTTTTTAACTGTTTTTGTTATAAATTTTATTTTTTGTGGATTTATTGAATATCTTATATCTTTTTTTGAGGAAAAAATTTGGAACAACAGGTGGTGGGATTATTCTAATAAATTTTTAAATATAAATGGAAGGATTTGCTTATTAAGTTTAACTTTTTTTGGTTTAATGGGAAGTTTATTATCTTTGTATGCAGTTAATTATATAGATAAATTTTATGGTTTTGTTAACAATGTTATTGTTGCTAATGTGTTTGTGTTATTTGTTATTGATTTATTATACTCTTTATATAAACCCAATGTTGGTGAAAATATTTCAATTTATAATTCAAATAATTAATCTGATATGATATTATTGTTATAGGATATGATAAACATCTTTGTTTAAATCAATTGTATATTTTACAAAGAATATTAGTCCTGATAAATTCATTAAGTTACTTGATAAATTAGGTATTATACTATATGGAAAGTTTTCTATTAAATTACATTCTGGTGAAGATGGTAAATTTATTAGTAGACTGTGATTGTTGTAGTGTTGCAGAAGATCCTTTGTATGAAGGATGCCAAAATGCTTGCTAGTTTAGATCCTTTTGCTATTGATCATTCTTGCATTGATTTAATATATAATTCAAAAGATGAGGGAAGAGATTATTTTGGAGAGAGAGTAGAAAGACAATACGGGACACATATTTTAGAAGCAGCATCTGAATTAAATATAGGTAATAGAGAATATGATTTAATATGCATAGATTAATTTAATCTTTGTCTTATTTATATGGAGGATTTGTGGATAGATTTAAATCAACAAAAATGGTTAGTATTTTTTCAGGTTTAGGAAATATAATTTTATTTTTAATTAAAGGAATAATTTCTTTTTATTCAAATAGTCTGGCTATGATGGCTGATACTATTAATAGTTTGGGAGATATTTTATCTTCAATTATGACATTTATTGGAAACAAGATTAGTAGCAAAAAAGCAGACTATGATCATCATTTAGGTCATGGCAAGGCTGAATATATTTATTCATTATTAATAAGTGTAGTGATGATTATTATGTCATTGAAAGTTATTAAAAGTTCTATATTAAGTTTTTGGAACATTAATAATTATGATTTTTCAATATATTTAATAGTTGTTTGCTTAGTTACAATATTTGTTAAATTTGGGCTTTATATTTATTCTTCAAAAATGTATAAAAGATATAATAATATTTTGGTTAAATCGGCGAGTATTGATCATAGAAATGATTGTATATTAACATTATTTAATTTAATAGCTGTAATATGTTCTTATTATAATATTTATTTTATTGATGGAATTGTAGGCATTATTATAAGTTGCTGGATTATTTACAGTGCTATTAGATTATTTATTCAAAGTTATGATGTTTTGATGGATAAAGCTATGGATAACATGTCAGTAGAAAAGGTATTAAAAATAATTAATACATATCCTGATATTAAAAAAGTTACACATTTTAATACAACACCGGTAGGATATCAATATCAGATTTCTTTTACAATATTTGTTGATGGAAATATGTCAACATTCGATAGTCATGAAATAGCTAATAAATTAGAAAAAGAAATAACTAGTAAAATTGATGAAATATATTTAACTATAATACATGTTAATCCATTATAATATTTTGTGATGCATATGTTTATAATATTAATGGTGATTATATGAAGATAAAAAAATTTATAATATTACTTGCTATTACATTTGCTTTGTCTTTTATTCCATCATTACTAATTGGGAATAGTGTAAATGGTTTAGTTTTACCCAAATTATATCCTCCAAATTTTTTATTTCCGGTTGTTTGGAGTATAATATATTTACTTAATACAATAGGAATATATTTGGTTAGTGAAAAAATGATAACCTATATTTAATTTATTTTGGACAACTAATTGTTAATTCATTTTGGACTATAATATTTTTTGGATTAAGGTTAAGATTATTTGCATTTATTTGGTTAATTATTTTATTGATTCTAGTGGTTATTATGATAATTAAATTTTATAAAGAAAATAAAATAGCAGCGTATTTACAAATTCCATATGTTTTATGGTTATTGTATGCGGGTTATTTAAATTTTGCAATTTATTTACTTAATAGTTAGAAATTATTTTGAAAAAATGGTATAATAACTAGGGTTTATAAATTGGAGGTTATTATGTTTAAGATTGACGATTATATAATTTATAAAGGTGATGTTTCAAAGGTTGCTGATATAAAAGAGATTAGAGGTAATAAATATTATATGATTGATCTTATTAATGATTCTTCATTAAAAATTAATTTGCCTGCTGATTCAAAATTTATTAGACCGGTTATCAAGTGTGAAGATGCACTTAAGCTTATTGATGAAATTCCTAATATGGATGTTGTTCAGGCCACTAATGATAAAGCATTGGAACAGACTTATAAGAAACTATTATCTTCTGATAGTGTATCTGATTTATTAGTTATTTTAAAAACTACTTATTTAAGAAATAAGAAAAGATCTGATAACGGAAAAAAATGTGGTTCCATTGATACCTATTATTATGATGAAACTGTAAAAAAATTATTTTTAGAACTATCTATTTCATTAAAATTAGATATGAATACGATTGAAAATATATTAATTGAACAAATTAATAAATAATATTTTAAAATTGTACAATAATAAAAGTAAGGTGTGTTATGAAGAAGTATGCTTTACTGTTATTATTGTTTTTTTTATTTATATTGTGTTTTAAAAACAGCTATTCTTATGTTGAGTGTAACAATATGGTAGATGATCCGAAGGAAGTTACTACACTTAATTTACAAAGTTATTTGAATGAACTTAATTATAAAGAGTTATATTATTTATGTTCTTATGATTATTGTTATAATGTTAGAAGTAGTAATATTGATGATATTATATATGATTTTAAAAATCTTCTTGATAGTAATACTTTAAATGAAGATAAATTGATTACAAATGTTAAAGGATATTCTGTTACTAAAATTGGATTTAATGGATGTAAATAGTTAGTTTATTTATATTCTTTTTTTTGTTATAATTTATATGAAGGTAGTGATATTTTTATGGATGTATGTTCTGATTTGGATTTCTTAAGAGTTATATATTTTGTGAAGGGATCTTTAATAATTGTTAGAGCATTTGTTCCAATTATTTTAATTGTAATGGCAACTATTGATATTTATAAGGTCGTAATTAAAACTAATGAGAAACCGACTAAAACCATTTTAAATAGATTTATTGCTGCTTTTTTTGTATTTTTTGTTCCAACATTCATAAATGTTGTTCTCAATTCTTTAGGGCAGTCTGACATAGGTGAATCAGTTTGTTGGATTAACGCGAATGAAAGCAATATAAAATTACTTACAAAACAACGTGAAATTGAACTTGAAGCTTTAAAGGCTGCCGAAAAGAAAAGAAATGAAGAGTTAAAGGCTCAGCGTGAAGCATATAAAAGAGCTTATGAAGAAAATAAAAAAAGGGCAGAAGAAGTTGAGAAAAACAATAATATTAATAGTGGAAGTCCAAATTATAATGAAGTTATGAATAGTAATTATTTAGAAAATGGAAGAGATGGTAAAGTTGTAGTTGAAAATGGTATTTTTTATAAGCCTGCAAGTGGGCAAAGCGGTGCATCTGGAACAGCTGGAAGTGGACCATATGGATATAATATTTATTTTTATGCAAGGTTACAAAAATTTATGCAGGCTGCTGCACAACAAGGTTATTCAATAAGTCCAAGTTCGAGTCAATATGGTGCTTGGCGACCTCTTAGTTTACAAAATTATTATTGGAATTGTTATCAGACCAAATCATGTAATAATGGTAATTTAGCAGCTGTACCTGGTACTTCAAACCATGGATGGGGTATTGCATCTGATCTATCATTTAATAATTATAATGCAATATTGTGGGCTCATGATAATGCACGTAGTTTTGGACTTGCATTTCCATTGTGTCAAAATGTTAGAGGAAGTTGTTCTGAAAACTGGCATATAGAACCATCAAATGTACAAAAGAGAGTTGGGTTATAATGATTTTAGATAAAAAAGATTATATTAAATTAGGAATATTGTTATTGTTAATTTTGCTAATAATTATTATATTGTTGTTCTTTAATAAAAAAGAAGAAAATTTAAAACTTTTTAAACAATATGATTATGTTTATTCATCAAGTACAAATTATAGTGATAATGAATTTATTAGTGAACTACCTCAAATAAACATTAATAGTAAAAGCGCTAATGAAGCTAATAAGGAAATTTTAGATAATTATTATGATATTGCAACTATGGAGAATTCTTCATACTCTTATCGATATAGTTTATATAATAATATATTGTATATGTTAATTGAAACTAATATTTATGATGATTCTCAGTATGGTAATATAAATTATAAAAGTTATTATGTAAATATTGAAAATGGAAATGTTTTATCTTTGGATGATGTAATTAAAATTTTAGGATTAACTAAAAATGAAATAGATAATAAAATAAGTGAAAAATACAGAGAGTTTTATAATAATGATTCTTTAAGAAATGGTATGACTTTTGAAGAATATAAAAAAATGTTAATTCTAGATGATGTTTATACTTTAAGTGTTGAAGATAATGTTGTATATGTTTATAAGAAAATAAATTATACTCATGATATTGAAGATTCTGATAATTTTGGCAATATATATCAAATTAAAATTAAAAATTTAAAATAATTCTTGAAATATAGAATTGTTTTTTAATGGATATTTATATATTCAATATAATTTTTATAATTTTTCATTAATTCTTTAATAAATATAGAATAGTTTGATTTGGGGACTAATAAATAGATATTATTTCTTGTTCTAGTTAAGGCAACATAGAATAATCTTCTTTCTTCTTCATATGGATAATAATCTGTTTTAATTATTTTGTTAATAATTTTATGATTTTTAATTTTAGATGGTAAAGAATTATTATTATTCGTTAGGCTTATTAAAATAATGTTATCTTCTTCTAACCCTTTTGATTTATGAATGGTTAGAAATGGTTTATCTTGTACGTTGAAAAGGTCTTCATCTTTATTGTTACGTCCTAAAATTAAATATTTTGTATCAATATATTTTAATATTTTCTCGATAGCTGTTCTTTTATTTTTATAAAAGCATATTTTAATTGGTTTGTTGATATTTTTTAGACATATTGTTTCTTTCTTTATTTGATTTTTATTTTTCATAATAAATGAATTAGCAACGTCTATGATTTCTTTGGGGTTACGATAATTATAATCTAAATTTATTATATTAAGATTATTTACTAATTTGTTGAAATTTAAAAAGATATCTAGATTACAACCTGTAAAACGATATATAGATTGATAATCATCTCCAACCAAAAATATTTTGGCGTTATTTTGTTTAATGATTGCATTAATTAGCTTAAATCTATTTAATGATGTATCTTGAAATTCATCAATAATTATGTATTTGTAATTTGTTTTAATTAAATTGTTATTTATGTTATTAGTTGCAATTTTAATCATATCGTTAAAGTCATATAGATTACTTGCTTTTAATTCTTGGTTATAGATATGATATATTTCTAGGATTATTTTAAAATATATTTTGTTTATAAAATGGCTTTTTTGATATAAGTTTAATAAGTAATTAATATCATTGTAATTAGATTTATAGAGATTAATAAAGGTAAAGATTAGTTTTTTTAAGTTATCAATATCCATTTCTTGGAGAATTCTCTTTATTAGTTTATTTTGCTTTTTGTTATATTTGCCATAAGAATTAAAATATTCATTAATAATAAATTTTAGATAATATTCATTTGATATTTTCATATTTGGATTATTTATTAAGTTTATTGCTAGTTTATGAAATGTCATTATATCAAGATTGTAGTCTATTTTTCTTTTTAGATCATTAACTGATTCGTTGGTAAAGGAGATGATTAAAAGTTCATTTTCTTTGTATATGTTGTTATCAAGTAGAAATTTAATTTTGTTTACTATGGTAAATGTTTTTCCTGATCCTGCGCCCGCAACTACTAAAGTATTTTCTAATGACTTAACAGCTTCTAATTGTTTTTCATTCATGTTAATTAGAATATATAATTATTATTTGTTTGTCAATGGATTGGACTATATGTTTTGTATAAAATATAATTGATAATAGTGTGAAAAACTTAGTTATCAACATAATTTGACTATTACAGTGCTGATTTATGTCGATAACTTGACATTTCAAATAAATTTAAAAAAACTTATTATAATATATAAAAAAAGAACTGTGATAAGAAAATTTCAAGTTCTTTTTTAATCTAATTTAAACAATTTTTTATCTAAAATAGAGTATAAATATGTATTAACTGGTTTATTAGTTAAATTATGAATGTAATTCTTATATCCATTTAACTGATTAATATATGCTGTATCATCTATGTGTTTTAATTTATAATCAATTATATCAATATGATCTTGGTATTCTAACATTAAATCTATTATACCAGTTTTAGTTTCATTATCTGTTTCTTCAATAAATTCGTATTCTTTAAAGATATTAGCATCTTTTATATTTTTAAATAATTTATTATTAAGTAAATTTTTAATTATGTCAATTTCATTATTTGTTAGATTATCATAATTTGGATTAAGAAAATCAGTTATTTCTAAAAGATAGTGGATGTTAGTACCATACTCCATGTTATTTTTTTCTTCTTTAGTAAATAATTTATTTGTAGTTTTAGAAAAATGATTTTCTTCAATTTCTTCTACATTATAGTTATGTTCTATAATTTCAATTTTATCTGAGTTTTCTGATGCAATACTTATATTTTTGTTTATTTTGTAGGTGTTATCTATGATAGGTGTTTCAATATTGGTAATGTATTTAGTTATATGAGGATATATTGAATTTAAAATATCTTCAAAACTATTATATTTACTTCTTTTATAGTTATTTACAACTATTTCACTTGAACTTATTCCTTCATCTTCCTTAAGGGAATCAACAATAATCATTTTTTCTTTACATCTTGTTAAGGCAACATATAACAATCTGATTTTTTCAGATATATCTTCGATTTTAAAATTGTCTTTACTTAATTTTGAAATAAAGGTTTCAATAAATGTGCCATCATAATCGGGAAATATTATTCCATATTTATTATCATATCTTATTTTTGGTTTGATATCTTCAGTACTAAATTTTTTGTAATAGCCAGCAAAGTAGCATATTTTATATTCTAAACCTTTTGATTTGTGAATATTTGTTAACGTTACTGAATCGATGGCAATGTGACTTGCACTTATTTTTATTTTATCTTTATTCTCGATTAAATTGTTAAGATAATCATTTATTCCATAAATATCAATACCTATATTATTTAGTTCTTCAAATTTAGTAATTAAATTATTTAGGATAATACTTTTTTCATTAATATCTCCAACTAATGTTAATTTTTCGTAAATATTTAATTTATCAATAATTTTCATTAAAACATCTTTATTTGATAAATAATCTAAATCTTTGGCAATAGGTAAAAGTGTTTCATAGATAATGTTTGATTTAATAGTATGATTTTTTATAGTTTTATATATTTCATTATCTTTTTGTTCAAATAAGTAACTACGAGCTATACTTGCATAATAAAAGTTAGTTTCGATATCAAATATGTTATTTTTAATTTTAATTAGAAAACCAATTATATTATTTATTAATAAAGTTTCTGAAGAAAATAGGATATCTTCATCTTGATAAATGTGAAGTGGTATTCCAAGATAATCAAAGACTTTTTTATAAGTGTTAAAAGCTGATCCACGGTCTAAAAGAATACAAAAATCACTATATTTACAACTTCTTATTTGTTTATCAAATACTTCATAATGATTATTTATTTTATTTTTTATGTCATTTCCAATAATAAAGGCTTCAATTTCTTCTCTGGTATTAGTATTATTTTTTTCATAATTATAGATTTCTAATTTATTGTTGTTGTTATTTTTTCCTTCAATATTAAATGTTTGATTTCCAAAAATAAGATTATGTTCGTCTTTATAATTGGCGTTACCTATTTTATTATCCATAATATAATTAAATATATTGTTTATACTTGATAATACTTCTTCACGAGATCTAAAATTTTTATTTAAATCAATTCTTATTCCTTTTGTGCCATCTTTATATAAATCGTATTTATCTTTAAAAATATTTGGATTGGCGTTTCTAAAGCGATAGATAGATTGTTTAATATCTCCAACCATGTAAACATTGTCATTCTCAATTAAATTAATAAATTCTTCTTCTATATCAGAAGTATCTTGATATTCATCAATCATTATTTCTTTGTAGTGATATTTTAATTCTTCTTTAATATTTTCATTTTCTTTAATAAGTTTAATTGCAAATTTGCTAATATCATTAAATTCATATGAAGAATTTTCATTTTTGAATGCATTTATTTTATTTGTTAATTCAATTATAATATTGATAATTATTTCAACATTGTCTTTAGTGTTAATTACTTGATTTATTAAGGCTTTTTTAGAAAATATTGTAGCTTCTTTTATTTCTTTGATGATGCTTGAAATATTTGCCTTTAATTCTTTTCCAAGGGGAGTGGAGTTTCTGTTTGTTACTTTAGGTAAATCTAAGGATGATTTGATTTCTTCATAGGTTGTTGAATTAAGTAGAGGAAGAAATCCATTATAGTATTTTTCATAGAATGATGAGTCTGTTTCATACTGAATATCTTCTAATAAGCCTTTAATAGTGTTTATTTTTTCTAATAAGTTATTTGTATACTCATTAAATAATTTATTTAAATTTTCTTTGCTATAATAATTATTAACATAGCTTTTTAGATATTCTTCTTTATTAGATAATAGTTCTAATTTGCCGTCTAATGAAAGAATTATATTTTTAATTTGTTTGTCATTTTTATTACAAAAAGAGGTTATTAAATTATTAAATTTTTCATTATTTTCTTGATATTTATGTTCAAATATTTCGTTTAGAATATCTTTTTTCAATTTGCTAATTATACTAGAATCGATAATAGTTAGATTTGCGTCTAAATTAAGCATGTAGTGATATTTTTTTACTAATGCAAGGGTATAAGCATCAAAGTTAGTAATATCAGCAGAATCGATTAATTTTAATTCGTCTTTTATTTCATCATGCATTTTGATTTTCTTTTTAATTCTTTCTTTCATTTCAAAAGCAGCATTTTTAGTAAATGTTAGGATAAGCATTTCATTAATATGAATATTGTTATTCATTAAATTATGAATAACTCTTTCAGATAAAACTTCTGTTTTACCAGATCCAGCACCAGCGGAAACTATAATATTTTTGCCTCTAGTTGTAATTGCTGATAATTGTTCTTTAGTCCAATTCGGCATTTTCGTCATCTCCTTTTGTATCTATGTAAACATTATCTTTTTCCGTATGAAAACAAATAGATGCATATTTACAATTTGGACAGCTTTTATTTGTTTGATTTAATATAACTGGTTTTATATCAAAGTTGTTATTTTTTATTTCAGTTATACAATTATTTATTTTTTCAGTTACTAATTTTTCTAATTCTTCAAATTCCTCATTAGACAATATTTTAGCATACTTATAAAAGCCATCACTTTTCTTTTTAATTCCTTTAATATACATACTGTTTTCGTAGGTACTATCTATTTCTTCTAATATTTCTTCATTAGATGTAGAGTATCCTTCTAATTTTAGTGAATTTTCAAATGATTCGTTATCGCTTTTATCCATATTAAAATTAAATTTTGGTTTTAGAATATGTTCTAGATAAACACCTACTATTTGAGAATCTGGGTAAATGGTTTTTACTAAATAAATATAAGTTGGTAATTGTAAATTAAAACCGTATTGACATTCTTTTAGATTAATTTTGGGATTTCCTGTTTTATAGTCTATTAAGATAATTTTATTCTGGTATTTTTGAATTTTATCGATAATTCCTACAAATTTAGTTTCATTTATGGTTGTTTCAATTTTTCTTTCACATTCTATTTCATTAAATCTAGTAACATTTTGCATACTTAAAATATAAGATATTGCAGTTTTTAATTCTTCTAATATTTTATTTTGAAATAATAAATTTTCATTTGTTACTTGATAACTGTTTGTTTCTAAAAATTCCTTTTTAGCTGCATCAAAATTAAAGTTATCCGTATAGATTTTTGATAATATATAATGACATAATGAACCAATATAAGTATCAAATATATCTTCGTATGTATCTAGTTTTAATATGTTATCACAATAGTATTTAAATGGGCATTCATAGAAACTATTCATTTTAGAATAAGACAAACTAAATTCTTCAGTTGCTTCAACTTTGGTGTAAGTATTATTATAATTTTTGTATCTTAAATCCGGATAAGTATTTAAAAGAATATCTTGATTATCATTTTTATTATTGTATTTTAAATAGTTATCTAGCATATTAGTAAGATTGTATTTGTTAATTTTGTTGGAATATTTACTTATTTTTGTTTCCATTGGAATAATTTCATAATCATAATCAGTTGCAATAGTTGAAATATTTAGTGGCCCATTGTAATTATTTTGACTTGCTGTAATTGTTAGATTATTAATATTTCTAATTACTTTATTTAATATTTCTTTATTAATGTTATTTAATTCAGCTGATGTTTCTAAAAATGAAGGTTTTTCATTATCAGAGATATAATCAACATCTTTATTTATTACAGGAATATATTCACTATTAAAATTTATTATATAAACATTATCATCTTTTTCGACTACATTATTTATGATATCAATTTCGTTTACGGCGGTACGTATTTTAGTATTGTTAATTTTAGTTTGCTTTAATTCTTCCTTGATAACATTGTTAATATATTGATAGTTATCCACAAAATAATATTTATTTAATATGTTGATAATTGCTTTTTTAATTTTATCATCTTTTATGTTAGATAAAAATTCATCAATATTATTTAAATTATTTAATAATTCTTTTCCTATAAATGTATTGTATAGGGTATTATCATAATTTAAGTTAATAGGTATACCATAACTTTTAAATATGCGGTCTATTATCAATTTATTATCGTTGTTAATTCCGTAAATATAAGTTTTAGATAAATCTAAATTTTTGAATATAATATCTTCTGCTATATATTCTATTTCAGATGAAACATTATCAAATAAGTAAACTTTTGGGTTTATATTTTGATATTCTTTTTCTATAATATTTACCTTTAAATTGTTGTCTTCAATAAGCTTTTTTATAAATTTATTAATATAATCAAAACCATAAAATATTATTTCTTTATCTTTAATAAAAGGTAAAAAGCGATTATTTATTATTAGTAATTTTTTTTCTAATAATTCATTTTTTATATTTGTTAATTCTTGTAATTTGGGACAATCATTATTATCATTGGTAGCATATTTTAAGTTTTTCATTATTTCTTTAGCATTTTGATAGCTTAAGTTTTTTTTGTTCATTAAATATATTATTGCTTTTTCATTATAATCGATGGTTAAATTAGTAATAAATTCTTGATCTGTCAATATTTTAACGTTAGATAATTTTGGTAGATTATTAATATATTTAACTACTTTTGTTTTTATATTATTTGGTATTATTAAAATTTTATTATTTAAATCAATGTCTATATTCATGTTATTCCTTTCATGTCTTAATAATATTTTACCATATCTTTAAATACATTTGACTAAAATATATAAAAAAAACTGACCACAACCATTAGGGTCATGATCAGTTAAACTTAATAATAATTACATTCTATTATATTTTATGAAAATATGTTAAGGCTTATTCCTTTGTTGTTTATATGTTTATATGAATTCTTTTATGTTAATTAAATACTTTTACTTTTTTTCAGTGTTTGTCTTTGAAATTCTTTGGCAATTCTTAGTGGCATTGTATCATCAAAGTAATTTGCAAGTATTTCTGGCTTTACATTTGCTCTAGTTGATAAATCAATAATTGATTCAGCAATAACATCATTATCTTCATTTGTAATTATTTGTTTAAACCAATCAGATTTTGTTTTTGCTCCGTAATTAATTGCGTTTTGAGTATCTAACTTTTGTAATGCGACTAGTTCTAGTTTTATATCTTCAATGTTCATTTTGTTTACTCCTAATCATTGTATTTTGAATCTATTCCGAAATAATCTTCCATGGTTATCCAGTTTCCGTTGTTGTATAATTTTTTGGCTAATTCTTTTCCGACATATCTTATATGCCATGGTTCATAAATATATCCGGTTTCGTTTGTTTTTCCTTCTGGGTATCTTAAAATATAGCCATAAAGATAACAATTTTTATTAACCCATTTTCCTTCTGCTGTATCTTTAAATGAATTTGTAATTGTATTTAAATCAAATGCAAGTCCAGTTTGATGCTCTGATGCGCCTGGTCTGGCTGAAAAAGTGTCTGCAGCTTTTTTTCCTTTTCTTTTAATGTATCCATTATATAAGTCATTTTGATAATCGTATGAGCGATAGCCACTTTGAGCCCATAAATTTAGGCCTATGCTTGATGCATCGCTTTTCATTACTTTCCAGGCTTCATAAGCTTCAGTATCTAATGGATTTCGATCAAAACCATCATTTGGGACTTTCTTATAAGGATTAACTGGTTTCCAATTGCTTGTTAATTTATATGTTTTATTTACGATGAGTACATTATCTATGTAATATGCTCCATCTTTATAAGTAATTGTATAACCTTTTCTTGTTTTATTATTTGTTAAATCATTTGGTGTGTCATTATTATTTTGTGGTTGTTTCGTTGTAGTTGTTGTCGTAATTTTTTTTGTAGTTGTGGTAGTAGTAGTCGTGGTTGTTGTTGAAGTAGTTGTCGTAGTTGTTTGCTTTTTTTCTACTTGGTTATTAGAATCATTTTTATTTTCTTTTAACTTATTATCTCTAACCATATATACACTATAAATAATTGTTATTAATATTAATAATAATGTTGTTAATATGATTTTACCACGATATTTTTTTTTAAATTTATTCCTATTTTTTAAAGTAAAATATCCCATTATAATTACAAGCAATAATAAAATTATAAAAATAATATTTTTAATTAATTCACTCATTTTTATTCTCCATAAGTAATGTTATTATCTTCTAAAAATTTGATAATATCAGTACTATTAATAACTATTCCAGCTTTTTTAATTAATTCATTATTAACATAGATATTTTTATTAGAACTTAAAATGCCATAGATATTTCCTTCTTTATCAAGCAATGGTCCACCATTCATTCCGACAAAGATTTCACTACTTATTTCAAATTCAGAAATATTTCCATGTTCATCCATTAAATTTCTAGTTACTATTCCAGTAATTGGGTAAGTTGGAAAGTTCATTCTTTTATATGTTGTTTCAATTTCATTTTTTTCATAATTATATGCGAAATTTTCATACTCTGGAAATGCAAAGCCGGTAGCAACAAAGTCTTGACCTTGTGTTACACTTTTATTTATAAATTTTGGAAATTTATTAATGAATAGTCCTTTATTTTCTGATTTAATAATTGCTAAATTTAAATATTCATGTGGAATTATTTCGATATTTGTTATACTTTCAGCAACATCAACTATTTGAACTTGTAAATTTGTTATTACATTATTATCTAAGCTGTATTTTTTTTCAATCTTTTTAATTTCTTTTATTTTTTTATTTTTTAATTCAAGAAAAATGTTTTTAAATACCGAATTTGTGTCAATAGATAAATAAATATTTTCTGCTAATTCTTTGGTTGTTAAAATATCACCGTTTTTATTTAGAACTATTACAGTGCCAATATCGTTAATAATCGTATCATTGTTATAATATTTTTTTCCTATAATAATTGGTCTAATATAATTTAAGGCTTCTTTACATGCTTTTTTATACATTTTAAATATTTCTATCCTTAATTAATAAGATAAGTCCATAAATTTCGAATGCGATTGAAAAAAACATTAATATAATAATGTATATATCGCTTATATCTATATATTTATTTATTAATAAAGTTAATAAAAGTCCTACTAAACCTTCAAATATTCTAATTAAACCAATTGGCATTTTTCTTTTCATTTTCCCCACCTTAATAAATTATATCATTTAAATTTGGGGTTGTATATATTTATATGGGTATTTTTTGGGGAAAATTTTAAAAATTTATAGGTAAATAAAAAAGAAACCATGATTTTTAATGGTGTTATTAAAGATTTGTGAATTAAACTATTTATTAGTGTTTTCATAATAGTTTCGTTCTGCAAGTTCTTTTATTATTTCATCTAGATCTTCATAGTCATCTTCTTCTAGTATTTCTTCAGCCACGTAAATTATAGAGGATAAATTTCCGAGACTTTTATAGTCAATATTATATTTATTTAGAATTTCAATTTGGTAATTAGTTAGATATAGTTTATTATTTATTTTAACTAATCTATTACTTTCAAAATCTATATTATTTAATAAGTCATTTAGATTATAATTTTTCATGCTAAAATTTTAGTTATGTCAATAATCCCTTTTGATTGTAAATAATAAATAAAACCAATGATTAATGTGAGTATGAATGTACAAGCTAAGAATCCGACAAAAGTGTTTCCTTTATATTCCTTTTTTTCTCCTGGAACTATTTCTAATTTTCGATTTAATTTATTATTATTCATAACTTAATCTCCTTATATATCTAAATTATATATTGCATACTTTTATTTTTCAAATGAATATTTATCTTTTAATTAAAATGTTATTTATTTTTTCTTTTTCTTCCTCTTTTTTTAGTTACAATTACTTCTATACCTGTAAAAGCTGGACCTAATAATAAACCAAATATAATGGCAGTAACAATATTTTCAAATATTATATATGCTAATAATGTTCCGATAATAATACTAATTACTATGGATAACTTGCTTATTTTTTTATCTTCTTTTGGATCTATCTTAATTACATTTTCTCCAATTATGACTTTTTCATATATACCATTAGCAACTAATTCTTTATTTATTTCTATTAAACATTTGTCATATTTGTTTTTAATATTATCATTTATTTCGTTTGTGAATATTCTTTCGGTATTAATTAAGCTATTATTTTCTTTTTTAAAAATATATATTCCTTTTATTTTTTTATTTTTTGTTATTCCATATATAGTATAATTATTTTTTTCTAAACATTTTTGAACTTTTTCTTGAATTTCGCTATCTACTTTTTTGATTTCTTCAAATAATTCTGTATTTTTTGCTTTTCTTTTACTAATTTCGTTTATATCGTATCCTTCTATTAGACCAAAGTTTTCTAAATTATTTAGCTTAATTTCTATGCTAGATTCACCTATTTTATTTGTTTGATTTTTACTCATATTAACCTCTTTCTAATTCTAATTTTAAGTTTACTAAATTTTTAAGTCAAATATTTATTTATCAAATTAATGTAAATATACAAATACTTTACAAATATAAAATTGATATGTTTGGTAAATTGTGATAAAGTTGTTATAGTAGGTGTTGATATGAATATATTAGAAAAATTTAGTAGTTTAGTATCAAGCAATAATAATATTAATAAAGATAGTGTAAAAAAAATATTAGATAAATATAAATATAGTTTTCCATTAAGTTTAGATGATATTACAAAAATGGATAGTGAGGATATTAAAGAACTTTTAAAAATATATGATTCTAAAAATTGTGATAGTCTTTATGAAGCGTTAAGTCTTAATATGACTGTTTTAAAAATGTATAAGAGTAATCCGAATAATTTATTTTTTAAAGAAAAACATGACCAAGCAATAATTTATATAAATAATTTAATTATAAATTTAAATTCTTTTTATTCCAGATATAATACAGAAGTTTCCGATGATTTGCTTGAAAAATATAGTACAATTATTACTAAAGATGGTATTAAGGATACTATTGTTAATTTTGATGAGTTAGATAATGTTTTAGATTCATTAAATTTAAGTCTATTTGAAAAGGGTAAAATTAAGCAAGAAGTTGGAAAATCTAATATAAGATTTGCTGATTTATATAAAGATGTTAATATTAATAATGAAGAATTATTTAATAAAGTAAATGAAATTATTAAAAATGAAAGTGAATTAATAAATAGTGTTTCAAAAGACAATTTATCTTCTTTTATTGATGGTGATGGTGAAAATAGTGATGATAATTTAAGGATTGTATCTTTATTAATAGGAATGTATAGTGAAATGAATAAAGCACTTAAAAATAAAGACAATATAGTATTATATAATTCAAGTATAAAATTAATTAATGAATATATTAAGGGATATAGCAAATTAAAAGGAGAATAAAAAAATAAAATAGTAGAAAGGGGAAGTTAATATGAGTGAAAAAGATTATATTATTTCATTATTGGATAAGTATTTGAAATATTTAGAAGAAAATGAAAATAAAAATAGATCTTATTTTAAAGATGTTTTATCTCAAATTAATGATAATTATAATTATATATATGACTTTATTATTGGCATAAGTGAAAATTTAATATTAGAATTACTTGATGATATACATTATGAAAATAAGAAAGACTTTTTATTAGATTTTAATGAAATTAGAAATAAATTGTTGTCATATAATGGTGATTATACTAATCTTAAATTAGATGATGGTGAAAATAACACAATTAATTTATTTAAGAAATTGATTACTGATTTTGTTAATGTTAAAGATGACGACAAAGATTATGTGTTAGATTTTAAGGATAGATTAGATAATAATAAAAGTCTTTTAGAAAATGACTATGATTTATTAGAGAAAATAATATATTTATTTGAAAAAGATGATGCTGATGTTTTATTTGAAGAAGCTATGGATTATTTGAATAGATATAATATATCTTTGATTAGAAAATATAGTAAAAAGGAAAAGAAAAAAGTAGTTTATAAGAAAGTTGGAGATAGTAATTCAATTAATGTTACTCCTTTTGAAAATATGGTTAGTTTTGATTATGTTCCTAAAGAAAAGACAAGGGTTAATAAAAAAAGAAAAGTTGAAGATAAGTCTGAGTTAAAAAGAGAAGAAACTAAAGATATAAAAAAATTATTTAATGATTATGGTTTTAATTATGAAAATGTATGTCATATTTATGCAGATGGGATAAAAAGCCTTAATTTTGATGAAACAAAAGAATTTTTAGAATATTTAAATGATAATAGTATTTTAAAAGATGTAGATAAAAATGGTAAAATTTTAGGGCTTTTGTTAACTAAAAGTAATTTGAATAAATTTAGGGATGTTAATGATATTTTAAGAAACAAATATAGTTTAAATGATAAAAGTATAGAGCAAATCCTTAAAAGATATACATTAGTTTATTGTGATGATGAAATTAATAATTTTACTAATAATGTTCAACTATTAAATTTATGTGGTATTAATGATATTAATGTTGTTATTAGTGATAATATAATGTTTTTATTAAATAGTTATAATGATAATCTTAATGTCTATAATAAACTTAATGACATGGGAATTAACGCTAATAATTTATTTAAAAATGCTTTAAATGTTGTATCTATTAATAATGAATTATTATTTAAAAATATTGATGTATTATGTAGTTATGGTTTTGATTTAAGAGATGAAGAAGATTATAAAAGTTTTAGTGTACTTCTTATTAATGACTTGGCAAGAACTTTAGACATGTTTATAGAAATGGGATATAGTGAATTTATTCATGATAAACCAGAATTAACATTAAGAAATATTAAGTCACTTATTATTAAAAGAATATTATTTGCATATAAAAATAATTTAAATATATGGGATAATGTTAAAGATGATAGTCCAAATAAGATTAATTATGAGTATGAAAAATTTATTAAGAATCGTAATGTTTTAAACGATAGTGAAATTAATTTATTAATTAAAGAACATCCAATATTAAGTTTACTTGATTCTGGTATGAGAATTACTACTTTTAATGAATCTTATTTTGCAAGTATTAAAAGAAAAACAGAATTAGTTTTTAATAATAAAATTGTATCTAGAATTAAAACTTATAGTGTTTTTAAAGCTTTAATTGATAATAAGGTTAAGGAAGAAAATGCTTTATTATATGCTCTTACTTATAATATGGATTTAAATGAATATGAATATGATATGTTAAAGAAAGTTGTATATAGAGGTATAGTAGAATGATAGATTATTTGAAGGAATATATTACAGAAGAAGACTTCAACGTTATAAATTATAATTTTAAAGATGTTGATGTGAATAATTTTAGATATTATGAGCAAAATATTAGAGAAGTGCTAGAGTATTTGAAAAGTATTGGTGTATTTAATTTTAAGGATATTCTTTTGTATAGAAAAGATATTTGTTTAAAAAATTTAGATATTCTTAAGGAAGAAGTTAATAAAATAAATAAAAATTTAATTGTTTATTTGTTTAATAATGATATATCTAATTTGATAAATTTAAAAATTTAAAAATATTTTAGCACTTTTACTTGACAAGTGCTAAATAGAGTGGTATAACTATAATTGTGAAAGGAAGAGTGATTAGATTATGAATATAATCCCAAGAAGTTTTTTCTTCGATGATGATTTAGATGATTTCTTTAAACCAGTTGTAAGAAAAAATGATGTAAAATGTGATATCTATGAGGAGGATGGTATGTACCATGTTGAAATGGATGTACCTGGATACGATAAGAAAGATATTAAATTAGAAGTTAAAGATGGTTATTTAACTGTTAGTGCTTCTAAAGAAAAAGAGGAAAAGGAGAACAAAAAGAATTACATAAGAAAAGAAAGAACATATGGCTCATTTAGTAGATCTTTTGCTTTAGGTGATGTTGATGTTGATAAGATAGATGCTAAATTTGAAAATGGTATCTTAAATATTACTGTTCCTAAAGAAGAAAAAGCTGAAACTAAGAAAACTATTGAAATAAAATAATTATGAAAGTACTCAAAAGAGTGCTTTTTTTGACATAATTCATATATATTATTGAGTAATTTACAGTTGTGATAAAAAAGAAGATAAAAATTATGATTGATAAAATTTATTATAATGGTGAAAATGAAAGAGAAGGATTATTAAAAAACTTAATAAAAAGTTTATATGAAATAACATTAGATGATGTAAATAAATTAATGGATTCTCCCCAATATACTGAAATACCTACTACTCATGAAAAAATTAATGATATTAAAAATAATTGTAAAAAAACATATCAACTTAGTAAATAAGATAAATGATATGTTTTTTGTTGTTAAATTAAAAAAATAAGGTTGTATCAAATTGTTTTAATGTGATATATTAATATTGTTATATTTATTTGGCCTGTTGGTGAAATGGTTAACACATAGCCCTCTCAAGGCTACATTTATGGGTTCGAACCCCATACAGGTCACCAATAAAATTGATAAAATGCCTTAATTTAAGGCTTTTTTAAGTTTTTATAATTTAAAATTTATGGTAATTTTCCATGCTTTCCACCTGTTCCGTGGTAATTTCATGGTAATTTTTTTATAGAAATTTGTCGGTTGTCTTTGCTATTTCTTTTCTTATTTTATTTTCTAAATGACCATATTTGTTAACTGTTGTTGCATAATTACTATGGCCAAGTCTTTTTGAAATATGATATAATTTCCAACCATCAGCCATCATTAATGCAACATAAGTGTGTCTAAGATCATACATTCTTATTCTAGGAACATTTGCTAAATCACAATATTTGTAAAAAGCCTTCCTTAAAGATACATCACTATATGGTCTATTTGTATTATAATTATAAAATATCAAATCTTTAATATTCATTTGTTTTGAAATTAAATATTCTTTGTACTTTTGCAATTCTTGAATTAATTTTGGTGATACATCAATAATTCTATCAGAAGAGTAGGTTTTTGTTGATGACAAAAAATCATTTGATTTTGTATCATAATTAATAGAATGCGAAATTTGAATTGTGCAATGTGCTTCATTAATTGAGTTCCAAGTGAGAGCCCTTGATTCTCCAATTCTGTCGCCTAGATATAAACCAAGTAACGTTAATATTTTAGTTCTAAGACCAATTTCAGAAGTATCATTTTCCATATAGGAAATAAATTTTGAAAATTCTTCAATAGACCAATATTTCATTTCAACCTTAGGAACTTTAATATATTTGATATTGGTTGTTGGGCTTTTACATATTATTTCTTTGACATTTTCACACCAATTAAAAAATGCTCTTAAATGTTTTAATATTTCGTTTTTTTGTTTGTTGGTCGTATTTTGAGAATTAATGAAATCGATTATATTTTCTTTTAATATATTATTAATTTTTTTATTTTCTAATTCTTTATAATAACAATCATAAAATAATTTTTTCTTTTTTAATGTATTATATGATAATTTCATTACTTCTTTACAATAAAACAAATATTCTTTCCAAAGATCTTTAAATATATAAGAGCTATTGTCTGCTTTAACATTTTTAATATTCAATTCCAATTTAGCTTTATAATCTTTTGCAAATTTTATATCATATATTTTTTTGCCATCTATTTTTGAAATAGTAGTATTATTATGCCTAATGACATAATTACCATTTTTTGTATGTCTATATATATTATCATATCTTGTTTTTTCGTATATTTTATCCATTTTTACCCTTTCTTTCTTGTTATTAAATGATAATTTTAGTATAATAAGACATAGAAAAACATTAAAAAATTCTTATCTAGTTGTGTGGATAAATTTATATAAGTTTTTCTATTTATGATAGTACCTATTGCAGTAGGTGCTATCTTTTTATATTAACTCTAATAATTTTTTTATATATATATCAGCTTCATCTTCAAATCCTTCTCTATGAAATTCAAGTAACGTTTTATCTTGTTGTAAATGAGAAAGTTCAATATGTGCAAGTTCGTGCAATATTGTCTTTCTTTTTTTATATTTAGACAGATTTGAATTAATCACTATATTATTTACATCTCTATAATTAAAAACGAAGCCATTGATACCATTTTCTAAGCTAGCATAGGATATGTTAGCATTGTAATACCATAATAATTCTTGTTGAGTTATAAACCCTTTTAATAAATTTAAAATCATACTTAATACCTCTTATTTATTCCTTATTTTATATATTAAGTATCTATACTAGCATACTTTTTTATTAATTTAATTGTTCTCATTTTGTTTAGACAAATAAAATTTATATACTTCAGAACATACTTCACAATCTGCTAATGCTCTATGTGAAATGTTATCTAGTCCTAAATATTCTTTTAATGTTTTAATTTATAATTATCTATACTATTACATGGAATTATTTTCTTTGCAAGTTCTAATGTATCTATTACTTTATTGTCACATAATTTAATATTACTTCTATAGCATTCACTTGCTAACATTTCAATATCATATTCTGCATTATGTGCAATTAACGTATAGTCTTCAATAAATTCAAAAAACTTCGGTATTACATTCTCTATTGTTGGCTGTGTGTCTAAATCTTCTTGTCTTATTCCAGTTAATTCTGTTATGAACTGTCCAATTTTTTTGTTTGGATTAACCAACATTGAAAATCTATCTGTTTCTTTATTGTCAATGAACTTTATAGCAGATATTTCAATAATTTTATCAATTCTAGGCTCTAGTCCAGTAGTTTCAGTATCAAATACAACATAATCTTTTACAACATTATCTGTCATTCTTTCTATATAAGAATATAAGTATGCATCAAGAGGTACTTCATCCTTTGGAATTTCAAAAGGAATATAATCAGCCCTAATAGGAATATCATTATTTATAGGCTTTCTTTTTTTATCAGTAAAATTCATTTTTAATAAAATTATTAAATCTATAAACCATCCTAATCCTAATAAACCAAAAGTAAACAGATATAATAAGCCAATCTTTTTATTTCCACAATAGAAATGATGTACTCCAAAAATTCCGAATAATGTACATAAAATCAGTGCTGTTAATTTATTTTCATCATTAAAGTTATTCATTATTCACCATCCAATTCCTTATCAATTTCTTTTTTTCGTTTTTCTATTATGAATCTAATATATTCTTTATCATCATCTGTTAATATATCTTTATGTTTGTCAAATAAAATATCAAGTTGACTTTTTGATAATTCAGTATCTTTTTTACTTAGATCTTTATTGATTAAATCATCGACTGTATAATTTAAAAAATTAGCTATTGCAATTAAATCATTTGTCATAATATTTCTTTCTCCTGATCTCCACATAGAAATTAAACTAGGACTATTATGATGTGTTATTTTTAATATTGTTTCAACACTAATTATGTTATTATCAATTAAATAACCAATATTTTTTGCAAAATAATTTTTCATTTTTCCTCCTTTTCAAATAAATTATAGCCTAAAATTCACAAATTTACAATAATTTATTCATTTTTTGTGAAATAATTATTGACATTTCACTTAAAGTGAAGTATTCTTAGTTTAGATAGGAGGTAACAATGGAAACATCAGAAGAACAAGTTATTAGAAACATTAAAGCAATTCAAAAAAGATATGGGCTAACAGATTCAGATATATCTAAGAAATTGTCTATTACTGAAAGAACATATATAAAAATTAAAAATCATCCGTTTAATTATTCTATTAATAAATTAAATGAGATAGCTTTTGTAATAGGATGCAATATAAATGAATTTTTTTTGCCACTATAATTCACTATAAGTGAAAATTCAAATAAAAATTAAACCACACAACTAGTTTAAGAAAGGAAATAAAAAATGAAATATTATAATGCAACCGAAATAATTAAAATAACTGGATTAAGTAAATCATCGGTTTACAATCTAATTAATAATTTAAATACTAAATTAAAAAGAGAATATCCAGGAACAATTATTATTAAAGGTCGAGTACCAAGATGGTATTTTGATAAAAAATTAATGATAAATGATATTACAAAAGAAGAAAATCAAGAATTACAAAAAATATAAAACAAAAAATTTGGTTAAGAGGTTGATATGAATGTATTAAAAAAGATTTATGGATGCACACAAAATCCCATAAATCAAATACATAAATAAAAAATTACTTTTGTATTATATCAAATTATGAAATAAAATGCAAATTTAAAAAATATGTAATTTTGAATGAAAGAGAGGAACAAAAAGATAAATGAAAAAATACAGATTAAAACGTAAGATTAAAATTATTATTTTATTAATATTGATAGCATTCATTAACATAGTTGCTATATGTCAATTATTTACTATTAAAACAATAGGTAAAACACCAGTTGGTGATTATGAATGTCATGGTGGAATTATAAAAATATGTGGATCAAGTTCTGAAGTTGCTAATTATTTAGGAGTATAGGATATGAAAAATCCAGCATTCTTATTTTATACAAGTGATTTTATTACAGGAACGTTATTTATGAATAATGAAGAAGTTGGTGCTTATATAAGAGTTTTATGTATGCAACATCAAAAAGGTCATCTAACTGAAGAAGAAATTAAAAATATTTGTAAAAAAAATAAAATTTTTCTCTCCGTTATCTCTCATTTTAAACAAGATAAAAAAGGTCTTTTCTATAACAAAAGGTTAGATAGAGAAAAAGATAAAAGAGAGAAATATTCGGAAAGTAGGGCAAAAAACAGGAAAAAACGTACTGAAGATAAGGTTGACATGTCATCTACATATGAAAACATATCAAAAACATATGATGCACATATGGAAAATGAAAATGAAGATGAAAATATAAATAATAATAATATAAATATTAATACTAATTATAATATTAAAAATATAACTAAAGATTATATATTTAGTTTATATACTAATACTATAAATTCTAATATAAGTTCTATTGAATTAGAGAAATTAGATAATTATATAAATATCTTTAAAGATGACTTAAGAATAATTGCATATGCTATTGAGTATTGCAAAATGTATAGAGCTTATAACATTAACTATCTTTGCAAAATTTTAAATAACTGGTATAAGGCAGGTTTTAATACTTTGGAACAAATTAAAGAAAAAGAAAAGCCTAAGAGCAGTAAAAATAATAATTCAGAAGAAGAAAAGGTTGAATTGTTTGATTATGATTGGTTGAGTGACGTTAATGAAGAAAAATAAAGTTTTGAAAGAAAAGAAAAAGTTATTTGATTATTTCAAGTTAAAAAAACAATACAATGCACTTTTAATCAAATATGAAACATTGTTAAGTGATGTTAAAGAAGAGTGTTTTGAGGTTATTTATAACAAGATCAATGACGACCAATCAATTGTTAAGCTAAAAAAAGATAACAAGATGTTAAGACAACAGGTTAAAACTTTAAAAGAAATAATTAAGGAGGAATGTGATGGACGAAATAATTCCAAGAAGATATGGCCAAAATCCTCTAGCAGAAACAAAATCAGAAGCAGAATTAAAAGTAAATAAAAAAAATCACTATTTTCAAATTATTGAAATACTAAATGATTTTGATAAACCAATGACGGCAAAAGAAATTGCTATTGAAATGAAAAAAAGAGGGTATAGCAAAACTGATGAAAGAAATGTGTCTGCTCCTAGAATTACGGAAATGATGCAAAAGGGATGGCTAGAATGTGTTGGCAAGAAAAAATGTCAATACACAAATAATTTAGTTGGAGTATTTATCGTTAGAAATATAAAAGACAGGTGATTACATGGGAGTTAGAAAAATCAAATATTTTGGAGGACAAAAAGCAACTTTACCAATCAAAAGTGAAAAGCAGTTAAAAACAGTAATGCTTTATTTGTTACAAAAGAAAGAACATGCAAAAACAAAGATTAAATATTATCTTGCTTATCGAAATTATATGTTGTTCTTAATTGGATTTAATACAGCCTTTAGAGCTGAAGATTTACTTCAGTTAAGGGTAACGGATGTAAAAAAAGGGTTTGTATCAATTAAAGAAAATAAAACACGTAAAGTTCAAAATTTTAGAATGAATAAACAATTGCATCAGGAAATTTTAGATTATATTGAAGAATTTGATCTAAAAGAAAATGACTACTTGTTTATGGGGCAAAAGAAAAAAGATACATACCACGGCAAAAGCTATAAAGTTATTTATCCAATAACTCGTCAAAATGCAAGAAATATTTGCCATGATGTTGCTAATGCTGCTGGAATAGATTTTAAATTTGGCCTTCATAGTTTAAGAAAAACTTTTGGTTATATGTATATCAAGCATGGTGGGAATGTAATTACACTAATGAAAATGTATAATCATTATTCACCAGATGTCACTCTTTTATATGTTATGTGGGGTAAGGAAGATGCAGAAGCTGATCGTGAATCTACTTTCATAGGAGGGATAAAATGAAATTATTAGAAAGATTAGAAGAACAAATTAAAATACTAAGAATATCAAAAAAAGAATATAGTAAACGTTTATCTGATTTAAAAGATAAGAATGACAATCTATTCAATTCTATCAAAATAATAACAGATGAACAAAAAGAATTAGTAAAAAAATATGATTTATTAAATGTGAAACTTGTTAAGGCATCGGATAAATTACAACAAAAAGATAAAATTATAGAAAATTATGAAGAGGATATTAAAATAGCTAATGCTACTATTTCAAAATTATCGAAAAAAATTAATAAATTAAAAGAGAATAATAAAAAAATTGGTGGAGCTAAAGGTGGCTTGCTTAAGGAAAATAATTATTTAAAAGAGTCAGTTAAGAACTTAACATTTAAATTAGAAGAGTCTATGACTGATAAATATGTTTTAAAAAAATTACCATCTGGTAAAAGACCAAAGGGAGATTTAATGAGATTAAAAAGCCAGTCATTTCAAAGTAAAATTGTTAAACAAATGCATCGTGAGGATTCTAATGAATAAATTATTAACTTATGTTTTAGATAATTATTATACTGAAAAATTTATTAGATCTTTAGAGGTTGATTTAAATAAAAATAACGTTTTATTTAAAGTAAACTCTAATCATGGATGTATTGATATTTATTTAAAACCAACTCTTTGCAGTAATTATAAATTTATTTGTAGCTTTAAAAAAAGTGATGCATTAGAGTGTTTGATTAGAGATAGAACAAAATTTATGGCCTTTATTAAACAAGCTATAAAAAAATTAGGAGGTATTTAAATATGTTTGACCAAATTAAAACCATTTTAGACACGATTTCAGGTGTTCCTAATGTTCTTGTGTATCAAGAGTTAGAACGCGTCTTAGAGCCTAGTTTAAGTGGCGAATATGAAGATTATCAAAGACGTTTAAAATTTCAAATTATAAAAATTTATGACGGATTAGAAAAAACCATTTATAAAGCAAATTGTAAGGAAAATAATCCGAAGGAATATTTAGAAAAGATTTTAAATGATCTAACAAAAATTAAATTAAAATTAGGAGGAATTAATTAATGGAATTATGGATTAGAAGTCAAGATAAAGAAAAATTAATAAAATGCAATGATATAGCAATATCAACTGATAGTGAAGATGGTAAAACTATTGGTTATAAAATAGTAGGATATTTTGATAAAAATACTGAATATGAAGAATTAGGTTTTTATTCATCAAAAATAAGAGCTTTAGAGATAATAGATGAAATTCAATCTAAATTGAATTGTAATAAGTTTTTATTAAAACCAAAAACAGGTTTGTTATCTAAAGATGATATCAGAAGAGAAAAAATTTGGTTAGAAGAATTAAATAGTATTAATTTAATTACTGAAAATTCATTATGCAGTATTGAGCCAATTGGTAATCCAATATCGGTATATGAAATGCCTGAAAAGTAGAAAAAATCGCAAAATGGAATTATGGGTAAGTTTTTAAAAGTTAAATTTTATTCTAACTATTATAAATATTAGAAAAAATCAAGATTTAAGCGTACACTAAAAACTTTCCACAATTACCTGTTATGACAAGTTTTTATTAGGAGGATTTAGATGAATAAAGAAGAGATAGAAGCAATGAAAGAAGTGCATTATCGTAATATTAAAAGTATGTGTTATAACTATCAAGATCAAGAATTATGTTTTAAACTTACTTTTATAGAAGAAGCAATAAATAATTTGAAAGATGCATTTAGTCTAACAAATGATAATAGATTAATTGAAATAAATAAATTAATAGATAATCTTATTAAAGAAAGAGATAGGATTATTGAAATAGATAAGTTGAGTGCTAGTAATGAATAAAGAAGATTTATATCCATTAATCGGTAAATATTTAAATGGTTACAAGATAATTAAAATAGAAGAAGATCCATTTATAAAAGGACAAATTAATTTATGGACTGATGAATGGATAACAGAATATTTTGGAGATAAAAGTTTAGTCAAATTTTTTGTAAGACCAGAAAGCAATTCATCAAAGATATACAAAGAACTAATTGATAAAGAAATATACCAACTAAAAGATAATTGGAATAAGTTAAAAGAATATGCTAATAAGATGCACGAATATTTTCTATATACAGATGTGAATGAAATTTATAAGCAAAATATGAAAGAAGATAATCAATTTCCCAATTTATTTAATTTATCAGAATTAAATGCAAGTGATAAAGTATTAAATTCAATTTTAAATAAAATGCAAGAACTAGAAAAAGGAAGTGATAGTAATGTCTGGATGGAAAACTAATGATTTAGAACAAATTGAAGTTAAAATTAAAATACCTAAAAATGCAGTAGCATTTGTAGTAAATACACTATCACAAGAGAAAAACAAGGTAGTAATGAGTAACACTCAATATGATAGTGAAGATATTAAAAAAATGAGGTGTGATAGTAATGACTAAAGAAGAAATTAAAGACTATTTGAAAAGAGTTGATGAGTTATGGACTAAACTAACAGGAGAAGATAAAGAAACTTACACTTGGTTAATTTATGGCTGTAATCAATGTACCAAATTATTAAATGAAACAGAACAGCAATGTAAAAAGCAAAAAGAAGTTATTGATAAATTAAGCAAAATAATCTATGAAATAGATGATTTAAGAAAAATAACTGGTGGTTATCCTAGTCATTATTTAGATGAATTATTAGATATATTAAATGAGGTATCAGAATGAAACCATTAAATTTAAAAGAAACAGCATTAAAAGAAGAAATGAAAGAAAGATGTCTTGCTAAAGGGCAATATACAGATAAGAATGCTAAGAAAAAATTTAAAATGTTATGCCATTTAGAAGATTTTGAAATTCAATATTGGGAATTATTAAAAGAAAATAAACATTTAAAAATGATAAATAAAGAATATGAAAGACTTAATAAAGAAAATTACAGAGGCTTTAAAATAATTAATGTTCAAGAATATGATATATACGAATTGTTAAGTTATAAAAACAATTGGAATGAGTTAAAAAAATGGGTTAATAAACACTATGATTATTATTTGAACAATGAAGACTATATTGGTGGAAGATTATGTTTTACTGATATTAAAAGTGAAATGCAAAAACTAGAAAGAAGTGATAGTAATGAATAAAGAAGAATTATTAAAAGAGATTATGAAACTTCCAAAAATAGAAACAGATAACCCAATAAGTACTATGAATGGTATTAATGTTGATGAATTAATGAGTGCTATTGATAGATTAAATAAAATTCCTGATTACAATGATTTATTAAAAGAAAATAAACAACTAAAAGATAATTGGAATAGTCTAAAAAAACAAGAAATAAATCGTTTTAACAACACTCAAGATGTACAATTTTTAGATGTATTACAAGATATGCTAGAAATAGAGAAAGGTGTGAATAATTAAATGAGAAAAAAAGAAATAGATATAATAGATATTAAATATGCTGATAACTTAAAATTTTATGTAGAAAATGACTTTATTTATTGTGAAAATGCATATGGTGAAAGAATAATCGTAGGAGATTTATATCAAGACAGATTTGATTATGAAAAAGCAAAACAGTAGATATGAAACTATTGAAAGCAGTAAATAAATATGTTGAGGAGTTAAATTGGAATGAATAAAGAAGAATTAATAATAGGTTTTTTTGAAAAAGGTTATTGTTGTGACTTAGATGAAGTTAAAGATACTTGTTTAGGTTTACTAAAAGAAAATCAAGAATTACAAAAACACCTTGAAGAAAAAACTAAAATAGGAATTGCAGACCATAAATATGCTAGCAAATGTGAAGATAAAGTTGTGGTTATGGAAGCACAACAACAAAAGTTTACAAAGTATTTAGAAGATGAATTAAAACGAATTAATCCTAACGAGTTAACAGTTCGTGAACTTGTTGATTCGGAATTAGATAATGTTGAGTTTACTCAATATTTGACTTATAAAGATGTTTTCCAAAAATATAAAGAAATAATGAACCGATCTGAACAGTTCTGAACGAAGGAGGAAAAGAAAAATGAATAAAGATTTATATTATGAATTAAAAAATTTAATGGATAAAAAATTTGCATTAGAATGTTTTTTAAAAAATCTAAAAGCCAAGCCATATATAAATAGTATAGAGTTATCGAAAGGACGAGTAAAATTATATCTTGAAGATGCTGATATAGAAATGTTAATTCCTTATTATGAAAACAAAATTAAATCATTAGAAGATAAAATAAATAAATTTTATTTATCTAAAACTATTGATTAGGAGGAAAAATGAATAATATTGACAAAGATATAGTAAAACGAAATATTATTAGATGTGAAAAAGCATTAAATGAAAATAAAATGAAATACACGTTTGATCTTGATTATAAAAAAATGTGGGAGGATCTTGTTGATAAATCTTTAGATTTACAAGAAGAATATCGAGAATTAAAACTGCAAAATTTAGAATTAAGAAATATTTATTTTAATGTAACTCACATAAATAAAATCTATACAAAAGAATTAAATAGATATATTGCTAAACAACAAAAATTTATAAATTTTTTAGAAAATATGTTAGATGATGAAAATGATATATTTTCAGTAGTTAGAGTTAAAGATGTTTTACAAAAATATAAAGAAATGATTGGAGGAAAAGATGAAAACAAATAATTCAAATGATGGAATGGGGTTTGTTGGTTTATTAACAATAGTATTTATAGTATTAAAATTAACTAAAGTAATTAGTTGGAGTTGGTTATGGGTATTAAGCCCATTATGGATAAGTTTAGTAATAGGATTATTACTTATTATAATTTATTTTATTATTGTGAGGTAAAAATGAAAAATAAAATAATAGCAGTATTTGTTATAGGATTAATTATATTAACAGCAACGGGATGTACAAGTGCAGAAACTGTATCTTATAATATAAGCCGAGAAAGTGACGAATTTAAAGTAAAGAGAAGAATTACATTTGTTAATTTAAGAACTGGAGATTACTTGTTTACTATGACTGGTAAATGTTCAATTCAAGGTGGCAGTGGAAGTATAAATAGCGAATTAGAAGTAGTTTGTAGAATCGGAGAAGATAAATATCAAAAACATATGTTATATTTAGCTGAAGAAACAACTTATGTTGTAGAACAATTAGAAGACAGCGATGTATCAAGATATGATTATGAATTTGTATTTAGACCAGAAGCAATTATTCCTATTGAGATTAAAACACAGGCAGGTAATTAAAAAATGGGTAATTTTATATTAGGTTTATTAGCAGGAATTTTTATAGGAACACTTATGTTAATGTTTTTACTCATTATTTTATATGTAGCTAAAGATGATTAATTTTAAAGATCAATGTGATGTTTGTAAGAATTTTGAAATACTTGTAGGATATAAAAATGAATGTCTTTGTATTAATTGTTTATTAAAAATATTAAAAGAAAGGAATGTGATTGATATGAATGGAATAGAAAGAATTAAAATATTATCTGCTGAAATAACGGATAAATCTTTACTAAAAATAGTAGAATATTTATTATCAAGAGAAGATATGAACGATAAATATTTAAATGAAGAAAAAAGTTTATCTCAAATGATATCATATATTAGATCAGAAGCCAAAAAACAAGCAAAAAATGGAGTAGCTATGATTGAAGACGATGTTGTCTATGGATGGGCTATACATTATTTTGATGAAACAAATATAGATTTAGGATTAGATAAAAAAGTCGATAAAATAGAATTAGAAGATGATGATTCTAAAACAATTGAAAATAAGCCAAAAAAGATAATTTCTAAAAAGCCAAAACAAGACGTGATACCAGAGGGACAATTACAATTAGAATTATTTTAAAATGTATTTAACTAAAAAAATAAAAATATTAATGGATGAATTTGATAATAATGTTAATTTGCCTAAAAACTTTGATTTATATGTGGAAAAAATCAAAGTTTCCCACAAATTAATAATCAAAAGTAAAAATGGCTATCATTGTGATTATTGTAATTCAGATTTTAAAAAGAAAAGAATAACAAAAAAATTATACGGCGAAAAATTGATAAAATGTCCTATTTGTAAGCAAACATTAATTGTTAAATCAAATAGAATTAAAAATTATATTCAAAAAGATAATTTTTGTATCATAGAACGTTTTAAAGGATATTATATTTTTAGACTATTTCAAGTTGAAACAACATATCGAAACGGAAATTATAGTAGCCATATTTGTGAATTTGGAAGAAAAATGTTTGATGATAATTTTGGCTACATTTATGAAATTTATAATGATAATATAAGTGCTACAATATCAGGTAAATATGTTAATCATAAAGAATTTTTGAATTTTAATTGGAAACGAAATGGAAGTTATTATCATACACTAGGAGATGTTTATAAATTATATCCATATAATTTAAAGAAACTTTTTAAAGGTACTAAATGGCAATATTCACAAATATGGGATTTTGCAAAACATATTACTTATTTTGATATATCAAATTTTATGTATTCATACTCAAACTCAATTGAATATTTAATCAAAAATAGACTATATATTTTAACTAATAATTTACTTGAAAATACATCACGTGGTTATATTCTAAAACTGGATTATAAATATATAAAACAAAATTTAAAATTTATTAGAAAATATAATTTAAGAATAGATGAAATAACTCTTATGCAATATTTTAATATTTTTGATATTAAGTTAATTCGAAAGTATAGTGAATATGCAGATAATTTAATTGATATTTTACATGAATTAAATATAAAGCTTGAATTAGTAGATAAATATGTTAAGGATGCACAAGATGGATTTTGTGAATACATTGATTATCTTCAAATATGTAAATTACTTGAATATAATATGAAAGATAAAAAAATATTATATCCAAGTAATGCAGTTGATTCACATGATAAAGTTTTAAAGATTTACAATAACATAAAAGATAAGACATATCAAAAAGCAATAAAAAAGAGATATGCAATAATTAAAAAATATGCTTATAAAGATAAAAAATATATAGTTTATCCAGTGAAATCACAAAAAGAACTTACAAATGAAAGTAAACAACAAAATAATTGTGTTAAAACATATGCAGAAAGAATCTCTAAAGGTAAATGTGATATATATTTTATGAGATTAATATCTAATGTAAACAAATCACTGGTTACTATTGAGGTTAAAAATAATAAAGTCGTTCAAAAAAGAACAAAAAATAATTGTGATACAACATTAGAACAAAATAAATTTATAGAAAAATGGGAAAGGAAAATATTAAATAATGGATGAAAAGGAATTAACAAGAGTTGTATTAAAAGAATTAGAAGCAATGGGAATGCTTAAACGAAAGAATGATGTATTTAAAAATACTGAATCTGTATTATACAATTATAATACGATTAAAGAGACAATTTCTCAGAGAAGAGATCAGATAAATAACTTAAAAAAATATGGTTTACCAAAGAAATCAAAATCAATAACTTCTGTGTCACAAAACACTATTGTTATTGAAGAAAATGATTTATTAGACTTAACTATTAAAAACATTGAAAAATCTATTATTAAAACAAAGGTAATATTAAACTATATAGATAATATATTAAGTAAATTTAAATCAGATCCTTATTATGAAATTTTAAGACTTAAATACTTTGATAAAAAAACACATGAAGAAATAGCAGAATATTACAAAAAAGATGTTGCAACAGTTAGTAGAAATAAAAATAGATTAATTAATGAAATAAAAGTCTATTTAATGCCAAATGATATTATCACTGATTTACTTGGATATTAAATGCTTCAATGCAAAAATCGTGCAAAAAGTGTGCTATTTACATATCAGTTTTTAACTAATATAATGAGTATAATGAAATATTTGTAAAGTGGTATTCGAGCAATACTGCTTTTTTAGTGAGGTGAAATATTTGTGTAAAGATTGGGTAACTTGTTCAAGGTGTGGCAAGATAGTTGAAAGAGGACATAATTGTCCATACAAAAATAAGATGTATCAAAAGAAAGATACTAATGCTAATAAATTTAGAAATACTAAAGCATGGTTAAAGAAGAGTATAGAGATTAGACAAAGAGATAAATATCTTTGCCAAGTATGCATTAATAATCTCTATAATACAATCAATTGCTTTAATACTGAAAAGTTAGAAGTACATCATATAACTCCAATTGAAGAAGATTATAATAGAAGATTAGACAATGATAATCTTATCACATTATGTAATACGCATCATAGAATGGCTGAGTTAGGTAAGATTCCAAGAAATGTATTATATAATTTGATAAATAAGTAATCTATTAAATATATCTTATTTATGATCTTTTATTTAATTAATTTTATTTAAAATATAGCTATATATCTTTAATAAAATTGAGTACCCCCCTACAAAAAAGTTGATTTTTAAATCTTCGCGAGAATACCCACACTAGCCCCACATTCACACAAACAAAAAATTTACATAGTTTTTTTGGAAAATTCATTCGGTCACAACAAATATTCATATAAAATGCAAGGAGTGATTTTATGTATGGGAAAAAAGCAAAATTTTAATCAGCAAGCAAAAGAAATATTAAGAATTGCTGAAAAATACGGAGTTGAACAAAACTTCTTTTTTATTACAACTTTTAATAGATATTTAATTCAAATAAATATATTAGATCAATTAGAAAAGAAGATAAAAGAAGAAGGTACGTTAGTCACGAAGGAATATGTCAAAGGTAGAGGAAATTTATATACTAATCCTGCAATTACTGAATACAATAAAACTTCTACATCTGCAAATCAAACTGTTGCAACATTAATTAAAATAATTAAATCAAAAAGTGATGGTGAAGAAGATGAAGGCGAAGATGAACTTTTACAAGCATTAGGAATTAAGTAATGAATAATAAAGCATATGAGTATGCTAAAAAAAGTATTCATTTAAAGGAAGTTCCTAAATATGTAAAAAAACAATGTAGAGAGTTCATCAATATAGCAGATGGCAAAAGCGATAAATATTATTTAGATGAAGAAAAAATAAAACAAATAGAGAATGTTTTAAAATTATTAATAATGCCAAAAGGATTAAAAGCAGGTAAACCATTATATGATTGTACATGTGATTATCAATGGCTTTTGTATATTTCAATATTAGCGATTGTTCATAGAGATAATCCAAGTAAAAGAAAATATGAACCAGCCATATTAGAAATTGCAAGAAAGAATTTTAAAACATATACAATAGCAACATTATTTATTTTATTATTTTTATTAGAGCCTAAATTCAGTAAATTTTACTCTGTTGCACCTGATGGTTCTCTATCTCGTGAAGTTAAAACTGCAATTGAAGAGACATTAAAATCAAGTCCTTTAATTTATCTACATAAAGAAGAGCCTAGATTTAAGATTTTAAGAGATTATATAACTTTTAAGCTAAAAGAAAGTAAATATTATCCATTAAATTATTCAAGTAGTAGAATGGATGGTAAACTTCCTAATGTTTTTCTTGCCGATGAGGTTGGTGCATTACCAAACTCTTATGCAATTGAAGCTATGAGGTCTGGTCAATTAAATATCTTGAATAAATTAGGATGTATTATTTCAACTAAATATCCTACTATAAATAATCCTTTTGAGGATGAGGTTGCTTATGCTAAAAGAGTTTTAGATGGTCTGGAAGAAGATGAAACAATATTTGCTTTATTATATGAGCCAGATAATCCAAAGAATTGGACTAATGATGATCTTATATTGAAGCAAAGCAATCCTGTTGCCTTAGAAATACCTGAAATATGGGATGATCTATTAAAGAAAAGAGCAAGAGCAATTGCAATAGAGAGTTCAAGAGAAAATTTTTTAACAAAACATTGCAATATCATTTATCAAGGATCTACTGAATCATATATCGATATAAACGATTTGCAACAATGTAAGGTTAATCATATAGAATGGACTGGAAGAGATGTTTATTTAGGTGTCGATTTAGCAATGTCAAACGATAACTGTGCGGTCGCAATGGTTACGGAAGACGAAGGAAAGATATTAGTTGATGCAATAGCATTTATTCCTGAAGGAAGGATAGATGAAAAAAGTCAATTTGAAAAAATTGATTATCGACAATTTATAAATGCTATGAAATGTATAGCATGTGGGAATAAAACAGTTGATTATGGTGTTATCGAAGATTTTGTATTTCATATAGAAGAAAAATATAATGTCCATATAAAAGCTCTGGGATATGATAGATTCAATGCTTTAAGTTCAGCTCAAAAATGGGAAAATGGTGATAATGGAAAATATTCAGGAATTAATTGTATTCAAATTAGACAGCACTCAGATACATTACATTCACCAACAAAACTAGTTTATGAAAAAATTGTTAATCATCAATTTGAATATGAAGAAAATAAATTATTAGAAATAAATTTTGCGAATGCAAGAGTTACGTACGATACTAACATGAATAAATATGTTCATAAGAAAAAAAGTAATGGAAAAGTTGATATGGTAATGGCTATATTAAATGCTACTTACTTATTACAACAAGATATTATTTTTGAAGATGGATTTATTGTTCAAACATTTTAGAAAGAAGGTGAAATTATGGGAATACTTGATAGATTTAAAAAAAGAGAAATAAATATTGATAGTCTTGATCCTTTATTAAAAGCAACAATTTCAAATCAAAAAATTGAAAGACAGGATGCTTTAGAAATACCTGCTGTATCTTCATGTGTTGAATTAATTTGCAATACCTTTGCTATGATTCCTTTTAAACTGTATCAGGAAAGTAATGTTAATGGCAAAAAAGAAACTAAAGAAGTTGATGATAATAGAGTTAAATTAATAAATGATGATACAACAGACGTGTTAGATGGTTTTCAATTCAAAAAAGCAATTTGTGAAGATTTTCTTTTAGGAAAAGGTGGCTATGCATATATTAAAAAAAATGGAAACCAATTTACAGGACTATTTTATGTAGAGAATAACTATATATCTATTTTAAAAAATTCAAATCCTATATTTAAAAACTTTTGTATTTCAGTTAATGGTAAATTATACAAGAATTATGAATTTATAAAATTACTTAGGAACACAAAAGATGGTGCATCTGGAGTTGGTTTAATCGATGAAATAAATAGAGCACTGAGAACTGCATTTAAAAGAATATGTTATGAATATGATTTGACAATTACAGGCGGTAGTCGAAAAGGCTTTATTAAGTCTTCAAGGCACTTGGCAACACCTGAAATGGAAAAATTAAAAAAAGCTTGGGAAGATTACTATTCAGGTACTGCCAATACGGTTATATTAAATGATGGAATGGAGTTCCAAGAAGCAAGTAATAATTCAAATGAAAATCAATTAAATGAAAAAAATATTACTTTTAATGGAGAAATGAAAGATTTGTTTCATATCTCAGATAATTACGACAAATTTATAAAAAATGCAATAATGCCAATCGCAACTGCATTTTGTACAGCCTTAAATAGAGATTTCTTACTGGAAACAGAAAAGAAGTCTTTTTATTTTGCTCCAGATACTAAAGAACTCTATAAAGGAAGTTTAAAAGAAAGGTATGAAGCATACCAAATTGCTATAAAAAATGGTTTTAAAACAAGAAATGAAATCAGATTTTTAGAAGATGATGATGCGATTGAAGGTTTAGACATGATTAGTTTGGGATTAGGCGATGTACTTTTAAATGCTGAAACAGGCGAAATTTATACTCCTAATACCAATCAAATGATCAAAATGGGCGATCATGCCGAGAAAGGTGGTGTTGAAAATGAAAATTGAAGTTAGAGAAGATAGTGTTCTTATTACTGGTTATGTAAATGCTGTTGAAAGATATTCTAAGCCAATTACTGAGGGGTTACATGGTAAGGTTAGAACTTTTATTGAAAGAATCAAGGCTGGAGTATTTAAAACTGCTTTAAAAAGAAATGATGATGTCAAAGTTTTGTTAAATCACGATAAAACAAGAGAGTTAGCTACTACAAAAGATGGTACAGCGAAACTTGAAGAAGACAATATCGGATTAAAAGCAGAAGTAATTATAACAGATGAAGAAGTAGTCGAAAAGGCAAGAAATAATCAGTTAGTTGGTTGGTCTTTTGGCTTTTATGAAAATAGTGACGAAATGGGAACTGAAGGCGAGAGAGAGACAAGAACAATTACTGATTTGGATTTGATAGAGGTATCTATTTTAGATGATTCAAAAAGTCCTGCTTATTATGGAACAAGCATTGAAGCAAGAAGCGAAAGAATTATGGAATATAGACAAACTATTGAGGACATTGAAAAAGAGGCACAAGAAAAGCATAAATCTGTCGAAGAAAATTTAGATGCTGCTTTTGAAGAAAACTCAAAAGAACATTTGAAAATTGAGGCAGAAAAGAAAAATGCTGAAATAGAAATATTTGCTGAAATGATTGCTACTAAAGTAGCAGAAAAATTAAAAGGTACTGGGGAAGAAAAGACAATACCTAATCCAGTTGAAGATAGAAATGAAAAGATAGATCTTGCTTCATACGAAGAAAGATTATCAAAATTATAGCCTGAACAATTAAATTGTTTAAATAAAGGAAAAGAAAGGAAAGATTAATATGAATTTAAAGGCTTTAGAAGAAAAAAGAAATGACTTAAAAAGTCAAATGGGAGAAATGCTAGAAACTTCTAAAAAAGAAGAAAGAGCATTAACAGCTGAGGAAGCATCAAAGTTTGATGAAATGGAAAAAGAAATTAAAAACATTGATGCAACTATTGAAAGAAAAGAAAGGATGGAAAGTATGGAACTAAAAGAAGTCAAAGTAGAAAATACTAGAGAATTAACTGCTGAAGAAAAAAGAATGTACACTTCAGTAGAAGAAAGAGATGATTATAATTCATTTGCTGAATATATTAGATGTCAAGCAGAAAAAAGAGCTGATACAAGTAACTTAACTAAAGGCGATAATGGAGGAGTAATCCCTAAAACAATTGTTAATAAAATTATTGATAAAGTTGAGGAAATTTCACCTGTTTATAAATTAGCTACACATTATAATATTCCAGGTACTGCTACAATTCCGACAGAAGACGCTAGTGCAGATAGTATAACTGTTGCTTTTGCTACTGAATTTACTGATTTAACATCACATAGTAATAAATTTGGTACTATTGAATTAACTGGTTATTTATATGGTGCACTAACTAAAATTAGTAAATCGTTATTAAAAAATAGTAATTTTAATTTAACTAATTGGGTTATTGCTAAAATGGCTAAAAAAATCGCAAAATTCCTTGATGGAGTATTATTAAATGGTGCTACTGGTAAAGTAAATGGTATTGCTGGTTCATACGATAGTACTAATATGAATAAAGCATTAGCAAGTAAATCAGCAGTAACTTCTGACGAACTAATTGATGTTCAAGAATTAGTTCCAGATGAATATCAAGCAGATGCAATCTGGATTATGAATAAAAAAACTAGAACTGCTATTAGAAAATTAAAAGATAGTGATAATAATTATTTATTAAATAGAGATTTATCATCTAAATGGGGTTATACCTTATTAGGAAAAGATGTATATTGTTCTGATAATGTATCTAAATTAGGTGAAGTTTCTAAAAATGTTATTTTCTATGGCGATTTAAGTGGTCTTGCTGTTAAAGAAAGCGAAACTGCTGAAATTCAAATTTTACAAGAATTATTTATTGCTCAACATGCAATTGGAGTAGTTGCTTGGGGCGAAATCGACGCTAAAGTTGAAGATAAACAAAAAATTGCAGTAGTTACAACACCTGCTAGCTAATAGGAGGTGTTTTTAAATGCAATATGAAGCAATAGAAGGTTTTTCAGGAATTATTTCAATGTATAAAGGCGAAGTTAGAGAAATTCCTAATGAAGATTTAGCTAAAGAATTAGTAAAGGCTGGTTTTATTAAAAAATACAAGCCAAATGATGCTAAAGAGTTAAAAATCTTGTTAGACGAAGCAAATTCAACAATAAAAGAGCTTGAAAAAACTATTGATGAACTAAATACTGAAATTGATTCTTTAAAATCTTCAAAAGAAGATTCAGAAGATCCAAATGATGCTAATGAAGATCTAAAAGAAGAAAAAAATTCTAATGAAGGTTTAGGAGAAACTTCTGATCAAACTTCTAACATCGATAAATAAATTAATAATTGTTCAGGCAAACCTCATAGAAATGGAGGAATAAAATGAAAGTAAGCGATATTACTGCTGAAGACATTGCTAATTATTTGAGATTATCAGAAATTAGTGGTGACGAAGAAAAAGAACTTAAAACTTATCTAACTGTTGCTAAAAATTATATATCAAATTATACTGGCTTACCTATAAAAGCAGATGATGAAAAATCAGAATCTCTTGATAGTTATTCTGATTTTATTATTGTAGTTTATATTTTTTGTCAGGATATGTATGACAATAGATGTTTGTATGTTGATAATAAATCAATAAATAGAACAGTACAAACTATTTTGGACATGCATACAAGGAATAATATATGTTAAATCCTGGAAAATATAATAAAAGAATTACCATATATCAAGTATTAAAAAAAGAGGACAATGCAGGGTTTAAAGTACCAACAGAAAGCATTGTCCTTAATACTTTTGCTAGTGTAAAAACAACGAAAGGTTTTACATTAATCGCAAGTAATACTGACTTTGAAAAGGCTTATACTAATTTTACTATTAGATATCCTAAAGTAGAAATTACTAGAGATATGTTAATTAAGTACAATAATAAAGTTTATTCGATAGAATACTTAAATAATATTGATGAAGAAAACATTGAATTAGAAATTCAGGCAAAGGTTGTTGTTAAGTAATGGCAAGATTTGATTCTGAATTACCAACAGAATTATTAAAAGTCTTTGATGAACTTGAAACTAATTGTGAAGAAATTTTTGGAAATATGACTAAAGCAGGAGCAGAAGTAGTTTATAAAAATGTAAAATCAAATATGGCAAAATCATTTAAATCTACTAAAGCACTTGATAAAGGCTTAAAGATAACAAAGGTTTATAAAACTCCATCTGATGATGGAATAAATGTCTATGTTGGATTTTATGGCTATGATCCTGATAGTAAACCGACTAAAAGACATCCTTATGGAACGCCTATTCCATTAATAGCAATGGCTAGAGAATATGGAACAAGTAGAGGAGAACAAAAGAAGCCTTTTTTAAGAAAGTCATTTAATAAATCTCAAATAGAACAAGAAATGTTAAAAGTTCAAAACAAATATATAAAAGGAGATTAGTTAATATGAATGAAGAATTAAAAACTATATTCAATGATTTTAAAGTAAAAAATGTAAGTGTTCCAGTAGAACATTTGAGATATATTGGAAATTCAAAAACGTATGTAACATGGACTTTATTAGAAGAAAGTCCAGCTTTATGTGGTAATGATGAAGTTTTATTTAGTGTATGTTCAGTTGATATAGATATATATAGTGATAGCAATTATTTAGATATTATGAATGAAGTTAAAAAAATAATGAAAATAAACGAATGGTTATGGGTTGAAGATAGTGAAGAAATGTATGAAGAAGATACAGGACTTTACCATAAAACTATAACGTTTGAAAAGGAAAGGATGATTTAATTATATGGCAAGAATAGGATTTAAAAAAGGAAAGTATAACAAGCATGATGCTACATCAAGTAAATTTGCAGCATTAACTGGTAATAAAGTACCTGAATTAGAAAAGGTTGTTGATGAGAAATTCTCACCAGAATATAACAATGCAGAACTTTATGGAAATGATTCATTAGCAGAAAGTGATAATAGTTTTAAAAAAGGAACTTTAACATTAACATTAGTTGATGATAATGATGAAAAAGATGCTGATTTATTGGGTAATACTATATCATCAGAAACTTCTAATAAAGGCGAAGTAACAATGAAAGTTGATGATAATGCTCCTTATATTGGTTATGGACATATTATTCCTAAAATTGTTGCTAATGTAAGAAAATATAAAGTTGAATTTTTTCCAAGAGTTAAAGTTAATAAAATAACTCACGATGCAAAAACTAGAGGAGAAAATGTAGAATTTACTACTGTAACTTTAGAGGCTACTGTATATCCTTTAGATAAAGAATTTAACGGATTAACAGAAGGCACTTGGGAAAAACATAAAACGTTTAGTAGCCTATCTGAGGCAGAAACTTATCTCGATTCTTTATTAACTCCAAAAGCAAAGTAATAAGTATATTTGTAGATAAAAATACAAATGAAAGATATGAACTTAATAAGGTATTAGATAATATTTCTGAAGAAAGATATGAAGAAATAAAAGAATTTGTAAAGATTATAGAAAATACTAAAAAGAAAGGCACGGTGGAATAGTTCCACCTCTTTTTTTATATAAGGAGGAATTATAAATGAAAGATAAAATTAATTATTTTGAAGTAAATGGAGCTAAATATCCCTTATGTTGTAATTTAAATGTTCTTGAAGCAATTCAGGAAAAATATGGATCAATGACTGCTTGGGGAGAAATAGTTGAAAATAAGGCTGGAGAAGAGCCAAAAATAAAAGATTTAAAATATGGCTTTATGGTAATGATTAATGAAGCTTTAGATATTGAAAATGAGAATTTAGAAGAAAAGAGACAATTACTCACTGAAAAACAAGTTGGAAGATTACTTACTGAACTTGGTATAGCAGAAGCAGCAAAAAAGATAAAGGAGTTATCAATCAGTTCTAATTCAACTGGAGAAGAGCCAAAAAACATGTAATCCATGAGGATCAAGACGATGAAATTGATTTCTCATGGCTTTTATTTATTGGACATTGTTTGTTAGGCTTTACAGAAAAAGAAGTAGGAAGAATGACTTTAGGAAAATTACTAAAGTTATATAACCATTATAAAAATCATTATGATTTTAAATTAAGTGGTAAATCTTATAAAGAATTAGATGATATGGTAGCCCATGATGGAGAATTTATTCGTGATTAGGAGGTGAAGATATGGCAAGTTCTTTTGGTGGAACAATTAAATTAACTGGTGAATCTCAGTATCAAAAATCTTTAAAAACTATTAGTGAAAATTTAAAAGTATTATCTAGTGAAATGAGGGTTGTTACTAGTAGATATGATGTTAATGATAGATCTACCAGTAATTTATCACAACAAAATGAAATTTTGACTAAAAAAATAGATGAACAAAAACACAAGGTACAAGTTCTAACTAAAGCTCTTAATGATGCAAAGATACAAACTGATGATAATAGTTCTACAACAAAAAAATGGGAAACTAAATTAAATGATGCTCAAGCAGAACTTAATAAGTTAGAAAGAACTTTGGATAGTAATGAACAAGAAATGAAAAACTATGGAAAAGCAACTGACGATGCTGGTGAAAAGAGTTCCAGGTTGGGAGATATTATCAAGGGAAATTTAATATCTGAAGGTATTATTAATGGATTTAAAGCATTAGGAAGTGCTATGAAAACAGTAGGAAGTTCCTTAGTAGATGTAGGTAAAAAAGCATTAGATAGTTATGCGAATTATGAGCAATTAGTTGGTGGTGTTGAAACTCTATTTGCTTTAAGTGATAATGAAATAAAAGCTTATGCAAATGTATATGGTATGTCTGTTGATGAAGTTAAATCAAATAATGAAATTATGAAAAGCTCTATGAATGAAGTTTTAGGTTATGCAATTGAAGCATATAAAACTGCTGGTTTATCAGCAAATGACTATATGGAAACAGTTACATCATTTAGTGCAGCTTTATTACAATCTTTAGGTGGAGATTCATTTACAGCGTCTGAAAAAGCAAATCAGGCAATTATAGATATGTCAGATAATGCAAACAAAATGGGTACTGATATGTCTATGATACAAAGTGCATATCAGGGCTTTGCAAAAGGTAATTATACGATGCTTGATAACCTTAAATTAGGCTATGGTGGTACTAAAACGGAAATGGAGAGACTATTAAAAGATGCTCAAAAAATCAGTGGTGTAAAATATGATTTATCTAGTTTTGCTGACATTACTGAAGCAATTCATGTAATGCAAGAAAATATGGGAATTGCTGGAACAACTTCTAATGAGGCAAGTACAACAATATCAGGATCTTTAAGTTCTATGAAATCAGCATGGTCAAATTTATTAACTGGTATAGCAGATGATAATACAAATTTTCAAGTATTAATAGATAATTTAGTTGATAGTATTGTAACAGTTGGTAATAATATAATGCCAAGAGTTGAAATAATAATTGATGGAATAGTTAAATTAATAATGAGTTTATCAAATAGACTAGTTGATTACATGCCTAAATTATTAGAAACTGGAATGAGTTTATTGCAAACTATTTTAGATGGTTTTATGTCTATGTTACCAGAGTTAATACCAATTGCAGTTCAATTAATTAATAGTTTATCTTCTTTTATACTTCAAAATTTGCCTACAATATTACAGGCAGGTATTACTTTGCTATTAGAATTGATCAAAGGTATATCTCAAGCACTTCCTGAACTTATACCAATTGCAGTCAGATGCATTATGGATCTTGTAGATACATTATTAGATAATATTGACGAAATAATTGAATGTGGAATTGAATTACTTGTTGCTTTAACAGATGGTATATTTAATGCTTTGCCTGAATTAATATCCAGGTTACCAGAAATTATTGTAAAGATATCTGCAAAATTAATTGAATTAACTCCTGAACTATTAAGTTGTGTATTAAGATTAATGGTATCAATAGCAACTGGAATGGTTAAATATTCTGTTGAAATGGTTACAAGAATACCTCAAATTATTAAATCAGTTGTTAATGCTTTTAACGAACATTTAAAAAATATGGTTAGTATTGGTAAAAATATGGTTAGCGGAATTTGGCAAGGTATTTCAGGAAGTATTGACTGGATTAAAAATAAGATTAAGGGATGGGTTGGAGATGTTACTAAGTACATTAAAAAATTATTTGGTATTAACTCACCTTCAAGATTATTTAAAGATGAAATTGGTACTAATTTAGCACTAGGACTAGGTGAAGGTTTTGGAGATACAATGAAAGATGTTTCAAGAGATATGGCTAATTCAATTCCTACTGAATTTGATGCAAATATAAATACTAATTATAGTACAAGTGCTAATAATGTTTCAAATAATTATGACACTTACTTACAAGCATTTAAAGATGCATTAAAGGGCGTAAAAGTTGTAATGAATAATAGAGAAATGGGGAATTTTATCATTGATACTGTAGAAACGGCGGTGTATTCATAATGAATAGTATTAATTGGAAAGGTATTGATAGTGAATCCATAGAAGGATTATTAATTTGTGAGTTACCACCGATTTCTAAACCAAAAATGAGAATAAAAGAAACTGTTATTGATGGAGTGGATGGATCATTTATCGAGGAATTAGGTTATGAATCTTATGATAAAACTATGAAAATTGGACTAACAAGAGATTATGATATAGATGAAGTGATGGATTATTTTAATGGTGAAGGTAATTTAATTTTTAGTAATGAAGATGATAAATTATACAAAGCCAAGATAATAAATCAAATTGATTATCAAAGATTGTTAAGATTTAAAACTGCTAATGTAACGTTTAGAGTACAATCTTTTAAGTATTCAACTAGTGAAATATCTAAAAAGGTTGATATAACTGATGAAACAAGCATTAATTTTTACAACAATGGAAATGTGGAAAGTAAACCTCAAATTAAAATATATGGCACTGGTGTTATTAATTTTAAATTGGAAGGAAGAACTATATTTACTTATACATTTTCTTCAGATGATACTTATGTTGTTATTGATAGTGATAAACAGGATGCATATGTAGGTAGTATTTTAAAAAATAGATTTATGAATGGTGATTTCCCCATTTTTCAAAAAGGGAAAAATACTATTTCATGGGATGGAACAATTACTAAAATTGAGATAAGTAATTATTCGAGATGGATTTAGGAAAGGAGCATAAATATGAAAAGAGTTAGAAAATTAACTAGGGGAGATACTTTTTCTTTAGAGGTTGAAATAACTGAAAATGGGGAATATCAAACAGTAGATAAGATGTTTCTTACTGTAAAAGAGAATTATAGTGCTGATGAAGTTTTATTTCAAAAGAAAATTGGTGATGGAATCGAATTGAAAGATAATAAATATTTGATTTCAATTTATCCAGAAGATACAAATGATTTTGAATATAAACAATATGTTTATGATATTGAAATCATTAAAGGAAATATTAAAAAGACTTTGGAAGTTGGTATTTTACGTATTTGTGATGAAGTAACATTTGCTGTAGATGAGGTGTAGCTATGGAATATAAAATTAGAGAAAAATTATTTGGAGCCAATAAAAGAAGTGCAAGTGGAACGTCGTTAACTTTAAATGATACGGTTAAATATCCGATAAATAAATTGACGATTGATGGTGTTTGTGAGCAAAAAACGACTACTGGAAAGAATAAATTGCCCTATACAAATGATATAAATGAAACTATTAATTCAACCAAAATAATAGGTATTAAAGGTACTTATACAATACAAACAACACCAACTGCTGCTGTATATCAAACTTATGTAAATTTAGTTGAAAATTATACAATTAAAAGTGGAGATTATTTACATATTATGAATGATGTTGCAAGTTCTTCTATTGTATTTAATTTAAGAACAACCGATAATACAATATTGTCTCCATCATTAAGTTCAATTAATAGAATATTTGATTTATCAAATTATGTAGGGAAAACTATAAAAGATATAAGATTTTTTATAACTACGGACTATGATGGAACAAAAATTACATTATCCCCTATGATAGTAAATAGTTCGATTGCAACGGGATGGGAACAATTCACTTTTGGTACAAGTCCAAACCCAAATTATCCACAAAATATTAGTGTATTAACTGGCGATATTAAATTAACAAGTTGTAGGAAAAATCTTGTTAATCCAACAACAGCAACATTTACAAGAAATGGTGTAACATTTACAAAAAATGATGATGGAACTTATACGCTAAATGGGACTAGCACTCAATCATTTGACAATAATATTATAAGTATTCAAAATAAAATAAATGTTGATAAAAACAATTTTTATAAATTATCTTTGAAAGCATTTAGTGGTACTTGTTCTGGAGGAAACCTATCATCGAATGTAAATTTAATTATAAATAATAATTCGACCTGGAATTGGTTAAGTACCAACAATGTTGCCAAACAACCAACTGATAACGGATATATTGGTTTTGTTAATCTATATGTAATTAAAAATATAACATTTAATGATTATAGAATAGGAATACAACTTGAAGTAGTTGAAAATAGTTCATCTCCTAGCACAGACTATGAACCATATCAAGGCTCTTCTTTAAATATCACAATACCTGAAAATGAATTTGTAGGTAAACTAGATGATACTTACAAAGATACATTAAATGTAGTTTATAAAGATGACGGACACTATCATTTAATATTAAATAAAATGATTGGTAAAGTTACTTTAGATGATAGTGATGATGAAATTTGGACTGTACAATTAACCAAAACCAGTGGTAAAAACAGGTTTAGATTGGATGCTTCTAAATTTAATATGAAGACTGTTTCAAAAATTAATGAAATAGGTAAAATAATTTCTACTTGTTTCTTACCGGTTTCGGTTGAAAGAACTTGGTTTAATTATAATGGAATAGCAGTAGATACTTCAAAATATATTTTTATTTATAGCGAGGAAACTTCTAATTTGTCGCTCACAGATTTTAAATCTTGGTTATTAACTCATAATACTGAAGTTTGTTATGCACTTGAAACTCCTTATGAGATTGATTTAGGAATAGTAGATACATTATTAAGTTATGATGAAATAACTAATATATTTAGTGATAGTGATTTATATCCAGTTATAAATGTTAAATATTATAATGGATCATTAGATATTAGCAATTATGAATTTTCTATAAAAGAGGTATAGATATGTTATGTGTTTATGAAGGAACTGAAAAATTATTTAATAACAATGGAATTAAAGTATTGCATCCTTTATTTGCAGAAGTAACTAAAAAAGATAATAGTGATTATTATTTAGAATTAGAAGATATATTGGATAATCTTGATTATTATCAAAAAGGATTAATTATAAGAACTGATACTCCATGGGGTGTTCAGGGATTTAGATGTGATAAACCAACTATTAAAAATGATAGAGTGTCATGCAAAGCATGGCACTTATCTTATGACAGTAAAAATTATATTGTAAAAGATGCTTATTCAGTTGATAAAAATTGTAATGATGCATTAAATTATTTTAACAGTGCTACTGATAGAACAAGTCCATTTACAACTATTAGTGATATTCCTACAACGTTAAGTTCAAGAATGGTAACTAAAACATTATTTGAAATTTATGAAAATTTCATTTCAGATGATATGTACGGTGGGCATTGGTATAGAGACAATTGGACATTAGGAATTAAAGCAAATATAGGTCAAGATAGAGGTGTAGTGTTATCTTCTAATAAAAATATTTCTGATTTTGAAAATAGTGAAAATTGGGATGATGTTTGTACTAAAATACTTCCTTATACTACTGATGGAGAGCAAAGAATTTATTTAGATGATCCATTTTTAATATCAGAATATATATCCTTATATGATATCGTTTATGCTAAAGTAGTTAAATTTGATAATCCATATGATAAAACTGATTATGAAGATTATTCTACTTTTTTATCTGATACTAAATTATGGCTTAAAAAAACTGCTTTAGAATATTTAGAGGAAAATAAAACACCGAAATTTAATTGTTCCGTTAGTTCTCCAATAAAGAATGTAAGCGATATTGGAGATACTATTTATGTAAAATATTCAAAGTGTAATATTAATATTAAAACAAATGTAATTGGCATTAAATATGATTGTATTAGTCAAAAATATACAAAAATTGAATTTGGAAATTTTAAAAAAGAAATCAAAAATTTACAAGAGCAAATTTCTGGTGAAATCAAAAAGACAACAAAAGAAACAGTAAAAGAAAGTCAAGTATTGTTACAAGATGAATTAAATCAAGCAACTTCAAGATTTAATGAAATGTTAGGAAGTTCATACAAAATAATAGAAGAAGATAAAATAATGTTTGTAGATAAATTGCCTAAAGAACAAGCAAAATATGTTTTAAAGATTTCAAATGGCGGAATAGGATTTAGTTCTACTGGAATTAATGGAACATTTACTAGTGCTTGGACTTTAGATGGTACTTTAAATATGAATGCTATTAATGTAATTAATTTAACTGCCTCTTTAATAAAAGGCGGTGTTTTAAAGTTGGGTGGAATCAATAATTCAAGTGGTACTTTTGAATTATATGATGAAACAGGTAAATTGATTTGTTTACAAGATAAAACAGGTTTAACATGTTATGCAAAAAATGGTGATTATGTAAAACTAAATGCTGAAGTTGGATTTGCTGGGTTTAATAAAAATAATATTAAATCCTTTGGGGCTGATGGTGATGTTTTTCATATGAAGAATGCAGAGGTTGAAAATGAACTTAAAGTAGCAAACATGATTAAATTTGTACCTGTAAATACTGCAACAAATAAAGGAATTGGCATTGTTGCTATTCAAAGCTAGGAAGTGAAAATATGGCGAAGATATCAAAAAAAGGGTCTAAAGGACATCATACTTATACATTTAATTTAGTAGAAACATCAACAAGTGTTAGTGATAATACTAGTATAATGAATTATAGTTTTGTTTTAAAAGATGATTCAAATTATTTTTGGAGATCATTTGCGAAAAAAATATCATATAAATTAAAAGCTAATGGCTCTGTAATTGCAAGTGGCTATATTCCAAATCATACAAGTAAAACCGAAACAATTACTTCAGGAACATTTCCTGTACTTCATGATTCTGATGGTAATAAAACAATAGATTATAGTTTCACTGTAACTGATAATGCAAATCAAAGTTACACATCAGGTAATGCAAGTGAAAGTGGAACATTAAGTTTAAGTACAATTCCAAGATATTTATCAATAGACAAACTTGATATAGTAAGTAAAACTGAAACAAGTGCTATTATATCATGGGCTACTAGCGAAGCAGCTAGTGAAATATTATATAGCCTTGACAATGGTGTATCTTGGGTTAGTTCTGCTCCAAATGTAGAAATTATTTCTGATGATAGAAAAAGCGGATTCTTTAATATTTATAATTTAAATGAAAATACAACTTATAATCTTAAAATTAAAGCTAAAAGAAGTGATAGTGGCTTATATACTGAAAGCTCATCCAAAGATTTAGTTACTTATGCTTATCCATATTGTGAAGAAGCTCCTGATTTTATTATTGGAAATAAATTGATTTTAAAAATATATAATCCATTAGGAAGAACTTATAATTGCAAAATAATTGGTGCAAATAATGATTCGTTAATGTTAAATGATTATCAAGATACAGCTATTTCTCCTTTTAATAATGATGTATGGATAAATTTTTGGTATTCTTCTATTCCAAATTCTAAAACTGGTAAATATAAAGTACAAGTTATATATGGAAATTCAGTTAAAGAAACAAATGGTGGAAACTATAGTGTTATTGGAACTGAAAAACCTGTATGCGGAACTATCACTTATCAAGATAGTGATTCGACAGTTACTGCTATTACTCAAAACAATCAATATATAGTACAAAATATATCTAATTTAAAAGTTAGTTATACAAGTGCTACTGCCAAAAATAGTGCATCAATTGCAAAATATACATTCGAATTAAATGGTATTGTAAAAGAAAGTACAAAATCAAGTGATACGATTGATTTTGGAAAAGTAAATGTTTCTGATGATATAGATTTAATTATGACTGTTACTGATAGCAGAGGTTTAACAACTTCTACAACTAAAAAAGTATTAATATTAGCACATAGTGATCCAACAGCACTAGTAACACTTAATAGATTAAATAATTATGAAGATGAAACATATTTAACTGTTGACGGCTCAATATCAAGTGTAAACTCTAAAAATTCAATGATTATTAAATATAGATATAAATTAATTGATGGAGATTATAATGATTTTATAACCATTAATGATAATACAAAGCAAACTTTAACATTAGATAAAAATAATATTTATATATTTAATATTTTAATAATAGATAGTTTTGGTGGAAAGTATGATAAAAATTTTACGTTAAACAAAGGAATTTTTCCTTTGTTTATAGATACCATTTTAAATAGTGTCGGAATAAATTGCTTTCCAACTAAAAATAATAGTTTTGAAGTAAATAATTTAGATCTATTTAGTATTATTAATAGTTTTAATAACTCAATCAAAGGAATTTTGTTAAATGGTGATGATGGTTTAAAAATAAATGTTAAAAATTATGGATCAATAAACAAAATTCCAATTATAATTCTTGGAGCTGATAGTTCAAACTTAATTCCTGTATTAACAGTTGTTTATATTAAGCCAAATGATAATTTCGGCTATAAAAATTTAGGTACTGAAAAATCAGTAACAATGAGTGGAACTGCTATTCATATAGATGCTACTAAAGGATCATATTACTTTGTGATAGCTCCACCAATTTGTGAAATAGAATTAACAAATAATGCATTATAAGGTGGTGATTTTAATGGAAAATTTAACTTTAGGAGATCTAGCAAAAGGATTAGCATTTATAGTTGGGCTTATTAGTTCAGTTGTTTATTTAAAAAAAGGAACTATTAAAGGAATTGCCTCAGTTATAGATGAACGGTTGGAACCAATAAAAAAAGAAGTAGAAAATTTAAAAGAAGAAACATCTAAGAATAATTTATCAAGTATAAAAACTGATTTAATTAATTTAATGGAACTTGCCGATAAAGAAAAAATATCTCCAGAACAAAAAATGAGAAGTTATGAATTATATGATTATTATTGCAAGCATGGTGGTAATAGTTATGTCCATGACAAATGGGAAAGATTAAAAAACGAAGGAAAAATATAAGGAGGAAACAATGAAAAAAGGAATTGATGATGTAAAAAGTTATGTAACAATATTATTTGCTACTGCATTAGTAGCATTGTTATTTATTGCTGTATTCAAAGGTGAAAATATATTTGAAACAGTGTTCTTATTATTCACTAATTTATGTACTGCAGTATTTACATATTTTTTTACCAGAAAAAAAGATTCAACAAATAAGGAAGGAGAATAAATAATGATTAAATTAAAATATCCCTTAAAATTTGTAGGGATAACACAAGATTTTTCATCAAATCATCGTGCTAATGATTTAGGATGGAATAATACATATGGCGGTAAAAATGCAAATATCTATGCATGTGGCGATGGAGTAGTTACAAGTATTTGTGATGGCAGAAATAATTCGATGGTTGATGGGGATAGTGGAAACTATGTAACCATTGAATATGCAGATGGATACAAAACAAGAACTTGTCATATGTTAAAAGGCTCTATAACTGTCAAGAAGGGCGATAAAGTTACCAGAGATACTATTATAGGTAAAATGGGAAATAGTGGCTATTGTGGAAGAAATAAAGCATATCACGTTCATTTTATTGTTTGGAAGAATAGTGTTAGAGTTAATCCTAGAGAACACGTATATATTTATGAAGATAATGTTGTTGCTAAAACAAATAAATATGATCTACTTTATTACAATGGTGAAGAAGAAAAATCATCTGCACCAGTTGATAATAGAAAGTATATTCAAATAAATGCTAAAAGTGGTGTGTGGTGTAGAAAAGGAATAGGATTTAAATATTCTAAATATAAAGCTATCCCTTGGGGAACAAAATGTGAACTAGTAGAAAAAAACGTTGGAACAGCTAATGGTTATAAATGGGATAAAATTATTTATAATGGTGTAACAGTATATCTTCCAAATAGTTGGAATAAATATCTATAAAAAAACAAGGTAGGGAATATCAGATCCTTACCTTGTTTTTTTATTTGAAGAATATTTGATGATATTTTTTAATAAAACATTAATCTCATGGTAATTTTCATGGTAATTTTTATTAAAGATAAGATTTTATGCATATAAAATTGAATTTATCGTTTCCCATACAGGTCACCAATAAAATTGATAAAATGCCTTTAATTAAGGCTTTTTTTAATAAAAAAAGAAGAACTATCTTCTTTTGAAATTCATAGTATCTTCTTTTTTTAATGTAATTATTTTTGATTCTAATTCTTCTTTAGTTACTAATTTATTGTTGTGAAATACAAAATGTCTAGATTGTTCAGAAATTAGATCATTAACTTCCATTAACATTTTTGTCATTTCATATGTTCCAACAATTCCATCTCCGTAGGCTTGTTTTAATTCACTTTCTAAATATTCTTTATATTCTAGACATGTTTTAATAATTCTTATTCTATATTCTGTTTCAGTCATTTTTATTATCCCTCCCTGAATTTATTATATAATAATTTTTTTAATTTTGTATATAAATTATACTTTATGGTTATTTTTCTTGCATAATTATAATTTTTGTGCCTTGATTATAGTATTTTTGTGTAATATAATTAACTTGTTTAATTAAGGAGGAATTGTATTATGGATTATAAAAAACTTGCTGAATTATTATATCCTGATGTTAATTTAACTATTGAAGATTTAGAAAAAAGATATCCTAAAAGAAATTTAGATGATAAAGCTGAAGTATGTAGATTTGCTCCAAGTCCAACTGGAAGAATGCATATGGGAAATTTATTTGCGTCATTTGTACCAGAAAGATTTGCTCATCAAACTAATGGTGTATTTATACTAAGAATTGAAGATACTGATGATAAGAGAGCTATTGATGATGGTGTTAATTTAATAATTAGTGATTTAAAAGAATATAATTATAGAGTTGATGAAGGACCTATTAATGGTGGAGAGTATGGACCATATATTCAAAGTCAGAGAAAAGATATTTATCATACAGTAGCTAAATATTTGGTTTCTATTGGAAGAGCTTATCCTTGTTTTTGTTCTGAGGATGATTTAAGTCATATGAGAGAAGAACAAGAAGCTTGTAAAGATAGAATTGGTTATTATGGAAAATATGCTAAGTGTCGTAATTTAAGTTATGATGAAGTAAAAGAACATATAGATAATGGTGATAAATGGATACTTAGGTTAAAATCTATGGGTGATTTTAATAAGAAATTTACTTTTAAGGATTTAATTAAAGGTACTATTGAATTACCTGAAAATGATTTAGATCAAGTATTAATTAAATCTGATGGAGTTCCACCTTATGCTTTTGCTCATGTTTGTGATGATCACTTTATGAGAGTTACAACTGTTACAAGAGATGATTCTTATATTTCATCTGTTCCTTATCATTTAGAATTATGGAAGGCTTGTGGATTTGATGCTCCTAAGTTTGCTCATTTGTTACCACTTAATAAAAAAGATGGGGATATTGTTAGAAAACTTAGTAAAAGAAAAGATCCTGAAGCAGCAGTAGCCTTTTATCATGAAAGAGGTATTCCAGTTGAAGCTGTTAAATTGTATTTTGCTACTTTATTAAATTCTAATTTTGATGGTTGGTTTATGCAAAATCAAGACAAGAATTACAATGATTTTATGTTTACATTTAATAAGATGTGTACAAGTGGAGGATCATTATTTGATATTGAAAAATTAATTAATATATCTAAAAATTATTTAAGTAGATTAAGTGCAAAAGAAGTATTTGATAATTTAGATAATTGGTCTAAAGAGTTTGATAAAGATTTTAATGAACTAATTAATAAATATAAAGAATATACAATTAATATTTTAAATATTGAGAGAGAACAAAAGAAGCCAAGAAAAGATTTTGCTTGTTATAGCGAAATAAAAGATAATATTTGGTATATGTATGATGAATTATTTGATTCAAATATGGTTAAATTTGAAGTTAAAACCGTAGATGAAATTGGCAATATTTTAAACTCTTATGCTAATAAATATTATGATGAAAATGATTCGAAGGAAGAATGGTTTAATAAAATTAAATTATTATGTGATGAATTTGGTTATGTAACTGATATGAAAGCATATAAGGAAAATCCTGTTGCATATAAGGGAAGTATAGCTGATATATCAAATATTATAAGAGTAGCGTTAACTACTAAAACAACAACTCCAGATTTATATGAAATAATGAAATTATTAGGTAAAGATAGAGTTATGACAAGATTAAACAATCTAAAATAGGTTGTTTTTCTTTTACTAAAATAGTGAACAAAAATGTCTACTTTTGTAAAATTGTTCACTCTTTATTTTTTTGTGAAATCTTTGTTTGTTCGATAGACACAAAATTTATTATTTGTTAAAATTGATGTTAGTGAAAATACTGGAGGTATAATGATGGAAGATTTACTTAAAAATTTAAATGATGAACAAATAGAGGCTGTTAAACATAATGAAGGGCCTTGCTTAGTACTTGCTGGGGCAGGATCTGGTAAGACAAAGGTTTTAACTAATCGTATTGCTTATTTAATAGAAAATGGCGTAAGAGATTATAATATTTTAGCTATTACATTTACAAATAAGGCTGCTAAAGAAATGAGAGATAGAGTTTATAATTTAGTTGGAGATGTTGCTTCTTTTATTGGAACTTTTCATTCATTAGGCTTGAGAATTATTAGAGAAAATTGTGGATATTTAAATTTACCTTCTAATTTTAGTATTATTGATAGTGATGATGTATTAACTGTTATTAAGAAGATTCTTAAAGATATGAATTTAGATACAAAACAATATAGTCCTTCTTATATTAGAAATAGAATATCTTTTATTAAGAATCAAATGCTTAGTGAAATGGAACTTGATAAGTTTTTTAATACGCCTATAGATAAAATAGTTGTAGATGTATACTATAAATATAACGAAAGACTTATTGCTAGTGCGGCAGTTGACTTTGATGATTTATTATTAATGCCTGTTAGGTTATTTGAACATAATAAAGAGATACTTGAACATTATCAAGAAAGATATAAATACATATTAATAGATGAGTATCAGGATACAAATCCAGTTCAGTATAAGTTATCTAAACTACTTGCAAGTAAATATAAAAATATATTTGTTGTTGGTGATATGAATCAAAGTATTTATGCATTTAGACAAGCAGATTATCATAACATAGTTAATTTTGAAAAAGATTACGCTAATGCGAAAACGATTAAGTTAGAACATAATTATAGAAGTACAAATAATATTTTAAATGCAGCTAATGATGTAATAAGTCATAATAAGGAAAGAAAAGATTTAAGGTTATATTCTGATAAAGGTGATGGTCCTAAAATCACTTATTTAAGAAGTTATGATGAAAAGCATGAAATATCTTTGGTTATAGATGAAATTAATAAATTATATTTAGATGGTTATGAACCTAAAGATGTAGCTATACTTTATAGAACTAATGCTCAATCAAGAGCTATTGAAGAGGTATTTGCTTCTAAAGGTATTCCTTATAAAATTTATGGTAGTTATTATTTCTATAATAGAAAAGAAATTAAAGATTTAATATCTTATTTAAAATTAATTTATAATGATAAAGATGAAATTAGTTTAAGAAGAATTATTAATGTACCTAAAAGAGGTATTGGAGATAGTGCTATTAAAGATATTGAACTTAGAGCTAATTTAAATCAGTGTAGTATGTATGATGCACTTGAAAGTAAGAAAGAATTGGAGTTTAAAGATATAATTGAATCTATTAAGAAAACTAGTGAAAATTTATCATTAACGGAGTTGATTGATGAAGTTCTTGATAAGTCAGGAATGAAGAAGGAACTTGAAGATAGCCATTTAATTGAAGATGAAACTAGATTAGAAAACTTAATGGAATTTAAAAGTATTACTGCTTCATATGAAGAGAGAACTGGTTCTGTTAATTTAGGAGACTTTTTAGAAGAGATATCTTTAGTTTCTGATCAAGCTAATCATACGGAAGATGGTAATGTAGTTACTTTAATGACTTTACATAGTGCGAAGGGGCTTGAATTTCCAGTTGTGTTTATGGTTGGAATGGAAGAAGGTATTTTTCCTCATAATATGTCTATTATGGAAGATAATATTGAAGAAGAAAGAAGACTTTGTTACGTAGGAATAACTAGAGCAAAGGAAAAACTTTATTTAACAAACGCTAAGAGAAGAATGCTTTATGGTAAAGATCAAATGAATGTACCTTCTAGATTTATTGCAGAAATTAAAGATGATTTACTGGAAAAGAATGAAATAAATAAAGAAGAAAAGATAATTAAAAAGGGTGAAATGTATACTAAAGATAATAGTGATATTGTTAAAGGTAGTATTATTGATCACACTGAATATGGACTTGGGGCTGTAATTGATGTTAGTGGTAGCTTAATAACTGTCGCTTTTAAGTGTGGTGTTAAAAAATTAATGAAGAATCATAAAAGTATTACGAAAGTTAGCTAAATTTGTAGTTAACTTTTTTTATTATTTTTGAAGATATTTTGTTATAATATTTATGAGGTTAATTATGAAAGAAAGATATGATGAATTAATTAAATTAATAGAAAAAGCTAATTATGATTATTATACTTTAGATAATCCGACAGTTACGGATAGAGAGTATGATAACTGGATGAGTGAACTTTTGGATATTGAAGAAAGACATCCGGAAATTAAAAGAAAAGATTCTCCTAGTGAAAAAATTGGTGGAGAAGTTATTAGTGAGTTTAAAAAGGTTGAACATAAAATTGGAATGTTTTCTATTTCTGATGTTTTTAATGAGTCTGAAATAGTTGCATTTGATGAAAGAATTAGAAAAGAATTTCCTAATCCAAGTTATGTTTGTGAACTTAAAATAGATGGGTTAGCAGTATCACTTCAATATGAAAAGGGAATACTTAAAAGAGCTGCTACACGTGGAAATGGATTAGTTGGTGAAGATATTACTCATAATGTAAAAACGATTGGAACTATTCCTTTAAGATTAAATAAACCGGTTGATATAGAAGTTCGTGGGGAAATATATATGCCTCTTAAAGCATTTAATGAACTTAATGAGAAGAGACTTAAAAATGGTGAACCTATTTTTCAAAATCCAAGAAATGCGGCAGCTGGATCAATTAGACAACTTGATAGTAGTGTTGCTAAATCAAGAAAGTTAGATGCTTTTTTATATCATGTTCCGGAAACTGATAAGAAGACTCATTATGAAGCTCTTATGGAATTAAAAGAGTTGGGATTTATTGTTAATCCAAATATTAGATTGGTTAAAAATATAGATGAAATATTAGATTATATTAACGAATGGACCGCTAGAAGAGGAGAACTTCCTTATGATATTGATGGTATTGTTATAAAAGTAAATGATATTCATATGCAGAGAGAACTTGGCTTTACAGCTAAATATCCAAGATGGGTAATTGCTTATAAATTTCCAGCAGAAGATGTTAAGACAAGATTAACTGATATTGTATGTACTGTTGGTAGAACTGGTCAAATTACACCAAATGCGGTTTTTGATCCGGTTAAGGTTATGGGTTCTACAATAAGGAGAGCAACTTTACATAATGGCGATTATATAAATTCAAAAAATTTAAAAATTGGCGATAATATATTTGTTCATAAGGCTGGGGATGTTATTCCAGAAGTTGTGGGACCATGCTTAGAAGATAGAACAGGTAATGAGAGAGAATTTGTAATGCCTGATAAATGTCCGATTTGTGGAACAGGTCTAGTTTTAACTGAGTCTGGTATTGATTTAAAATGTCCAAATGATTTATGTCCGGCTAGAAACATCGAATCTTTAATTCATTTTTGTGATAGAAAAGCGATGAATATTGAAGGTTTGGGTGAAAGAATTATAGAAGACTTCTATAACATGAAATTTATAACTAGTATAATTGATATTTATAATATTAAAGATCGTAAAGAAGAATTAATTGAACTTGAGGGATTTGGAGATAAAAGTGTTAATAAACTTTTAGATAATATTGAGAAGTCAAAGCAAAATTCTTTAGAAAAATTGTTATTTGCAATCGGTATTAGTGGTATTGGAGAAAAAAATGCGAAGATTCTTGCAAAGAAATTTATGAATATAGATAATTTAATGAACGCTAGTTTAGAGGATTTAACTAATATTTCTGATGTTGGGCCAATACTTGCTAATAGTATTTATAATTTCTTTAGAAATGAAGATAATATTAAACTTATTAATGATTTAAAAAATATTGGAATGAATATGAATTATTTAGGTGCTCAAATTAAAGAAAATGAAGAATTATTAAATAAGAGAATTGTAGTTACTGGTACATTAAAGAAATATACAAGAGATGAAATTCAAAATTTAATTGAGTTAAATGGTGGATTATGGTCTACTTCTGTAACTAAAAAAACTTATGCTGTTATAGTTGGAGAGAATCCCGGCTCTAAATATGATAAAGCAAAGGAACTAAATATTCCAATTTGGACTGAAGAGGATTTTGATAAGGTAATAAATTCTTAAAAATTTATGTAAACTGGAAATAAGTAATAAGATATAGTATAATGATTTCGAGGTGTTATATGAATAATATAAAAAAGTTTTATAAAAATAACCGTATTTATTGTATTTTAATGGGAATAAGTATATTTTGCCTTGCTTTAATTGCGGTGCTCGGTATAGTTTATTTTGTTAATCAAACTAAAAATGATAAATATGGTGATCGTTTAAATGGAATTGAATCTGTTCAAATTACAGATGATCATATAAATGAAATGGTAAGTGAAATTGAAAAGAATGAGCTTGTTGAAAAAGCATCAATTTCTGTTAAGGGTAAAATAGTTTACATAACTGTAACTCTTAAAGATGGAAAAAGACAAGATGCTGAAGGAATTGCAGTTAAGTCTTTAAGTGGTCTTACTGAGGATGAAAAAGCTTTTTATGATGTTAGTTTTGCTTTTACTAAAAATGAAGATGAGACTTTTCCAATTTTAGGTTATAAGAAAAGTGATGCAACTATTATTTCTTGGTCAAAAGTTAGTGGTGAAGAATAATGAAAAAGGTTAAAAAAATTGTTATTCCGATAATTATTGCTATTATTTTGATAGTATGTTCTATATTTGTTTATTATAATTATTTTTATGATTCTAATAAGCTTAGTATTAGGGAAAAAGAATGGATTAATAGTAATGCAAATAAGGTTATTTCATTTGGAATACCTACTAATTTAAATAATTTTAGTAAAAGTGGAACGGGTATTTTTTATGATTTTACTAAAGATTTAGCAGATGAATATAAATTAAAAGTAAATAATAATAGTTATACTAGTTTTGATAATTCTCTAGGTTTTTATTTAACTAGTGTACAAAATGATAATGATTTGTTATTTTATAAGGATTTTTATGTATTAGTAAGTAAAGATGACAAAGTTGTTACGGATATAAATCAAGTTAGAGATGCTAAAGTTGGTACTATAAGTGATTATTCATCATTTTTAACAAGTAATACAACTTTTTCAGGAACTATAAGTCTTGCTACTAATAAAGAAAGTTTATTAAAAGATTTTGCAACAAATTATGATTATATATTTGTTCCATTAAATGAATATTTGGATGAAATAGTAAGTAATAATTATAAAGTTGTTTATCAGTTTGAAAATATTCCTATTTATTATTATTTACATTTAGGAACTGACACAACTTTTAATGGTGTTGTAAAAAAATATTATAATGAATGGATGAATAATTCGTTAGACGAATATTATTATAAACATTTATTTAGTTTATATAAAACTGAATTGTCTTTGACAGATTTGGAAATTGATTCATTTAATAAAAATGTTTATAGTTTTGGATTTGTTACTAAATCTCCTTTGATTTCTGGTAATAGTTCTAAAATAGGTGGAATTATTGCCGAGTATTTAAAAGAATTTAGTAAACTTACTAATGCTGAATTTAAGTATGTTGCTTATAAGAATAATAGTGATTTGGAAAAAGCTTATAATAACAAGAAGATTGATTTATTATTTAATGATACCACTAATTATGAGAATGCTATAAAAACTAATATAAATGAAAAATTTGCAATAATATCAAATAATAAAGATAGTGATTTTTATGCTAATTTAAATATGATAAATAATAAGAATGTATGTGTTATTGAAAACAGTAATTTATTTGGCTATTTAAGTAGTTTTAGTAATATAAATATAGAAAAAGTTAAAAATGAACAAAAATTAATACGTTGTTTAAAGAAAAATAAATTAGTTGCGATTGATGAATATACTTTAAATTATTATAGTAATGATTTAGTAAAAGATTATCATGTTGTTTATAGTGGATATAACACAAATAATTTTAGTTTTAAATATAAGAGTAATGATGATGCTTTTTATAAAGTGTTTAATAGTTATATAAATACTTTAGGAAATAAAGAAATGATGGTTAGAGGTTTAACTTCTTATGTAAAAATGTCTAATGTTTCTAATATTGTTATTTCAGTGGCTAAATATATTTTAATTATAAGCGGAGTTGGTATATTGGTTGCTGGTATAATTGTTTATTCAAAGAAAAAAGTTAAATTAAATACTAGAATTAGTAAAGATGAAAAGTTGAAATTTGTTGATATGATGACTTCTTTAAAAAATAGAAATTATTTAAATGAGAGAATTGAAATTTGGAATCAGAACACAATATATCCTCAGGCTATTATTGTTATTGACTTAAATAATGTTAAATATTTGAATGATACATTTGGTCATGAAGAAGGCGATAAGCAAATCATGGCGGCAGCTAATGTATTGCATCAAAATCAATTAGATAACACTGAAATTATGAGAACTGATGGTAATGAATTTATGATTTACTTAGTTGGTTATAATGAAAAACAAGTTGTTAATTATATTAAAAAGTTAGTTAAAGAATTTGGTAATTTGCCTTACGATTATGGAGCAGCTATTGGATTTAGTATGATTGTTGATGATTTAAAATTAATCGATGATGCTATTAATGAGGCTTCTTTGTTAATGAGAGAAAATAAGGAAACTGAATATAATGAAAATGAAAAACAAGATTAATAATGCTTTTACTAGATTTAAACATTATATATTAAATGTATATAGAATATTAAATAAGCCAGAGATGGCAGTGTTGCCTGGTCAGCTGGCTTTTTCAATAATTCTTTCAATAGTTCCAATTATAACATTAATTGGATATGGAGCCTCATATTTTAATATATCAATGGATACTATTATTAATATGTTAAAAAGTAATTTTTCAGATAGTATAGTTGATATGATAGTACCAATAATAAGTGGAGATAGTATTGATTTAAATTTGATAATAATGTTATGTTCAATGCTTTATTTTGCATCGAATGGACCTAGTTCAATAATATTTGTTACAAATGAGATTTATGGGTTTGAACAAACAAGTTGGCTTAAAAGAAGAATTAAGGCTATGATTATGACATTTTTAGTTATTGTGTTATATTTGTTCATATTACTTGTACCAGTTTTTGGTAGTAAGATAATTGATGCTATTGATTATTTTAATATTAAGTCGGTTTTAACAAGTTTGTTAGGAATAATGCAGGGACCTATTTCCTGGGTAATTGTCTTTATATTTATTAAAGTTATATTTACTTTAGCTCCTAATAAAAGTGTTGATCCAGTTAGAATAAATGTGGGAGCAATATTTACTTCACTTGGATTTATTGTTGTAACTCATTTTTATGGCTATTATGTTAATCATTTTGCTAAGTATGATATATTTTATGCTGGATTATCAAATGTGATGGTATTACTTTTATGGATTTATTTCTTAAGCAACATATTGGTTATTGGAATATCATTAACAACCGAAGTAAATGAAGAAGATTTGCCAAAAAGTGGAAAGTTAAATTTTTAAATTTAAGACATAATAATAACGTGCACACGAATATTACTTAGTGCACGATTAAATATTTTATGATATCAATCTAGTATTGTTGTACTAACGATATTGTAGAGTAATATTTGAGATGTACATTCAAATGTGCATCTTTTTTGAAAAAAATAATGCTTTTTGATTTAAGCATTATTTAAAATATGTTTTTTGATATTCTTTTCGAGAGATTTCATCTTTAATGTAATTATCAAATAAGTTTATTATATTTTCTTGAGTAAGATTATAAACATAATTTTTTTCATCTAAAATATTATAATATATTAATACTTGTTTTAAGTTAAATATTAGTGGAGAATCAATGTTTAAATATGGATATTCTTGTGTGGTAATTAAATCTTGATTAATGATTATTTTAGCATTGTTGGTAGTGTTATCTAAATTTTTGGTTAAAATTAAATTAATGTTATTTAGATTTATTTTGTCATTATTAATTATTGCAAAATATTGGCTTTCAATAGTAACTTTATTGCCATCAATTTTTAGATATTCTTTATTTGTCATTTTAAAATCGCCGTAGTTTAGTAAATCTATTAAATAATTGGTTGATAGATAATCAGTTAATTCAATAGTTGGAGTGTCAATAAAATATTTTACATAATCGTAGAAATCAAGTGTTACAAATTTTGAACTTGAATTTTCTGTTTCGTATATTATTCTTCCTTTTCTATCGGTTAATTTAAAAGAATTTGTACCATCTATATTTTCGCCAATTATTACATTTAAATTTTTTAAATAATCGGTTGTTATTTCATTTCCATTAATATTTAAAGATATTTTTTGATATTTAAATGGAGAAATTTGAAAATAATTAGTAAGTAATTCGTCGATATTATAGTTTTTGTTATTAACTAAGTTATTAAAGATATATGAAATAAATTGATATTGATATTTTTCATTATTTATATCACCGGTCATGACAATATCCTCTATACTTATTAAAGTGATTTTACCTTCTTTATCTAAAACTGGTATGCGTGTTTTTTGATTATACAATTTATTGTTTTCAGGTATATCTATAATGAGATATATTTCATCATCTTTAGTAACACAGTATCCTTCGATTATAATATTTAAATAATTACTAATTTTACTAAAGAATTGATCTTTTGTTATTAGATGTTCTTTCTCATATCCATTTGATATTAAATAATTGTTATATAAATCTAACATTTCTGAAAATATGTTAATTAATATATTATTGTCGTAATTTGAAATAAAGTTATTATTTGAATTAAGATAATCATTAAATTGTTCATACATTTCTTTTTTAGATTTATCGTTTTTTGGATATTTATATTCACTATTAAATAGATAATTTTTAAAATCTGCCAAGTATTTATTTATGTTTTTACTATCTTTTATAATGTCATTAGATATAGTTATATCTTTATTCATTTCTTTTAATATTTGATTATATTTATTTATATAGTTTTCTGCAATTGATGGATAAGATTTACAATCTATTAAATTTAAAAAATTAAGTATGTTGACGTATAAATTATTGTCTTGATTAATACTTTCTATACATAAATTAAACATTGCATCTAGAAATTCTGGTGTTTCTTCTATTTTAATGTTTTCGCCTGTATTTGTTTCAGTATCACACATAGCATCTGAGCAATTAAATATATAATCTATATCGGCTATAGGGTATTTTTCTTTAAGCATATTATAAAGTTTGGTTATTCCACCTTGTTCATAATCATAGTAATTATAGTTAACTAATGTTAGGAGATAATCTAATATTTTTCCTTCTCTTCGATAAGCCGTTACGTCTGTTATTCCACTAATAACTTTATTAGTCATTGCTTCATTAAGTGATGATCCTAAAATTGTTGTTCTATATTTTCCTACTAAATCATTTTTTGAACACCAATGATGATATGAATGGGCTAATTCATGTAGTATTACTTCTTCATTATTATTCCATTTTTCTTTAATTTTAATGATGTTATAATCTACTTCATAAATACCAGCAAGATGTTTGTATAATATATTGTCAGGAAGTTTTTTTATTCTCATATTTTTAATATTGTCATAAAAGATTCGATTATCGGTTAAAGGATATTTCATGTTTATATATTTTGCAAGTTTAATAGCACATTCTTTATATTTTTCATCTAGATTATCATTATTATTTATTGCGTTTATTACTTCGTCTAATGGGACACTTTCTTTACCAAGATTTTTATCCAATTTTTGTGAATCATCAAAATAGATATTATTATTATACTTTGTTTTAATTTGTAATTCATTATTATTTATTTCAACTTCATATGTTTTACCCTTTAGTAAGAAACTTGTTGCTTCGAAAGTTGTTAATACAACTAAAACAGCTGAAATTCCTCTCGTTATGTTAACTACGGCTTCTCTAAATTTATATTTTTTTGGATAAAGAAGTGATGATTTAATATTATTAGAATACATAGTGGTGTAATCTTTTTCATTATATATTTTATTTAAGTTTAGAAAATCATTTAATAATGGATAGTTGTATTTTCCATTTGATAATTCTAAAAAAGTTTTTCTTCCGTTTTCACATAAAAAGATAGTAAATACTTTTTTATTGTAGTGAATATTGAATAATTTTTGTGCTTTTATTTCGTTTTTCATTTGATTTCTCCCCTTGTGGAAGGTATTATAGCATTTTTTTGATTGATAATAAAGTATTTTAATAATATAGATAGTATTTTGATGGTTATCGACCAAAATTAGTACTCTGTATATTAAAAGTGGTCGATAACTTGCAATTTTAACAAAATAATAGAATTTATTTAAATTATATGATAGTATTGATATTGAAGGTGGGATAATAATGAAAAAGAAAAAATTAAAATCTATTAATTATGAAAGTAATGATACTAAAGAAATTAAAAGTTTAATAATTATAACTATTGTAGTTATTGCTATTGCTGTTGGATTGTTCTTTTTAACTAATTATTTAAATAATAAGAAAGCATCTAGTAATATCAATATTGATTACGATACTTGTATAGTAGGAAACATGTTTAATAGACCATATAATGAATATTATGTATTCTTATATAGTAGTACTGATAAAAATGCTTCTACATATAAAGGTTTAATTACTTCATATAAAGATAAAGATGGTGCTTTAAAAGTTTATTATGTTGATATGAATGATAAGTTTAATAGTGCTTATTTAAGTGAAACAAGTAATAAAAAGCCAACTGAATCATCTGAAGTTAAAATTAATGAATCTGCTTTAATATTAATTAAAGATGGTAAAGTAGAAAAGTATTATGAATCTTTAGAAGATTATAAGAATGCTTTAAAATAAAACTTAGTGTAAAATTGCTAAGTTTTTTTATTTGTTTTTATTAAAAATATGTTATTATGATATTGTATAGGATATGATGATATGAAAGATTATTTAAAGAAAACAAAATTCGAATTATGGGAAGTTATAGCTATTACATTATTTTCATCACTTGTGATGAGTTTTTGTACTGGTTATTTAGTATATAGAAGTTCATGTGGAAAAGTAACTTCAGTTAATGGTGATGAGTATTTAGCTGAATTATATAAAGCCTATGACGAAATAAAATCAAATTATTATAGTAGTGTTGATTTAGGTAGTTTAGTTGATGCTGGGATAAAAGGAATGTTTAGTTATTTAGGAGATCCTTATACAACTTATTTAGATAAGGATCAGACTGATAATTTAACTGATTCTTTAAAGGGAACTCAACATGGAATAGGCGTACTTATAAATTTAAGTGATGAGGAAAAAAAGATTATAATTTCCAGAGTTTATGATAATACACCGGCTAAGGAGGCTGGATTGGTTAGTGGAGATGAAATAGTTAAAGTTAATGATAAGCTTGTTAGTGAGTCTGAAAATTTGAAAGATATTACTGCTTTAATTAAGAGTAGTGATGAAGTAAAATTAGTTATTCAAAGAGATGGTATTGATAAAGAATATACTTTAAAAACAGCTGACTTTTATAATCCTTCTGTTGAAGAAAAAATTATTGAAGGAGAAAATGGTAATAAGATCGGATATTTACAAATTTCTAAGTTTAATGAGACAGCTTATGAACAATTTAATCAGAAATTAAATAAAATTGAAGCAACTGGAATTAATAGTTTAATTATAGATTTAAGAGGTAATACGGGAGGTTTTCTATCTGCTGCAACTAAGATAAGTGAATTATTCTTAAAAAAAGGTGAAGTAATTTATTCACTTAATGAGCAATCAGGTACTAAAGTTACATACGATGAAACAGAAGAATCTAGAAATTATAAAGTATTTGTTTTAGTTAATGAAGGTTCTGCTTCGGCTTCTGAAATTCTTGCTGCTGCGTTACAAGATAGTTATGGGGCTATATTAGTTGGAACTACAACATATGGCAAAGGGAAAGTTCAAAAAACAAATAAAATGTCTGATGGAACTATGTATAAATATACAAGTGCTAAATGGTTAACTCCAAAGGGCGAATGTATTGATGGAGTTGGATTAAAACCTGATATAGAAATATCAAATGAGGATGAATTATTAAAAGATTTAGTACTTGAAAAAGCCATAGAAGAGATACAAAAGTAGAGGAATGCATTTAATGTATTCTTTTATTTTACGTAAATATTAAATTTTGTGAAGAAGAATATTTTAAAATAAAAAACTTAGTGATATAATAACAAGCAAGACAAGGGTGGTTATATGAATACATTAACTTTTAAAGATTATAATTTGAAATTAGAATTAGTCCCATTTACTAATATAATTGGTGGCATTGCTTCAGGTAAGACATATTTACTTAAAACATTAATTAATCAGAGTGATAGTAGTTCAGTATTTATTGATGATAAAAATATAAATGAATATGATATTAATTTTTTAAGAAAAAATATAACAGCAGTACTTAATAATTTTATATTCAATACAAGTAAAGTTAAAAGTGAACTTGAATATTATCAAAAATGTTTAAATTATCATAGTAAAACAATAGAGAGCAATATTAAAAAGTTTGTTACATTTTTTAAATTAAATAATATCATTGATAAAGAGATAGGGCAAACTACTAGAAGTGAAAAGGCTTTTATTAAAATATTATCATTATTAATTATTAATCCAAGAATTATTGGAATTGATGATATGCTTACTTATTTAGATAATAAGGATAAATTAAAGATCGTTAAATATGGAAAAGAAAATAAGATTTCAATACTTAATGTAACAAGTAATAGTGAAGAACTCTTATTAGGAACTAAAATAGTTGTACTAGATAATTTTCATTCAGTTATGTATGAAGATACTTTAGAAGTTTTATCTAATGATAAAGTTTTGAGTAAAATTGGAATGAATATGCCGTTTATTGCAGAATTATCAAATAACTTAAATTATTATGATTTATTAAAAGAAAAGTATTTTGATATTAATTCTTTAGTTGGTGAATTATGGAAGTAATGTATTCTAATCAACCTAATAATGGATACTTTGCAGTTAAACAATTAGTTGGATTTTATGGTGAGATAGATGATTTAAGTATTCTTATTGATAATATTAAAATAGATGAGATAAATGTTAAATATAAAGTTAAAAAATATTTAGAATATAATAAAGATTATTTTGAAATATTAGATTTAGATAGTGAATTTTTAAATAAAAAGATAAGTGACTTGTCTTATTCTGAATATAAAATTTTGTTATTATTTGATATTGTTAGTAAAAATCCTAAATTAATGATTTTAAATTATTTTGATGTTGGATTTAATAGTAAGTATAAGAGAAAAATTATTAAACTTATTAAGTTTATTAAAGCTTCTTTAAATATTAATTTTATTGTAATTAGTAATGATGTAAATTTTATGAACAAATTAGTTAAACATGTTATTGTTTGTAAAAATAAAATTATTAAATATCAGGGAAGTATTATTAACGCAATTAAAGAGGAATATATTGAAGAACCTCCTATTTATAATTTTGTAAGATTAGCAAATGAGAAGGGAGCTAATTTGGAATACACTTTAGATGGAAAAGATTTATTAAAGGATATTTATAGGAGTGTTTTTTAATGAAATATTTTGCGAGTGTAAGTTATGATGGATCTAAATTTTATGGATTTCAAAGATTAGAAGATTATGATACTGTTCAAAAAGAATTGGAAAGAGCACTAGGCATTATAAATAAAAACTTTGTTGCTGTTAAAGGTGCTGGTAGAACTGATAGAGGTGTTCATGCTTATAGTCAGGGAGTTTGCTTTGAACTAAATGGAAGTGTTCCAACTGAAAAATTAAATGATGTTATTAACAGAGTATTAAATAATTATGTTCATATAAATTATGTTGAAGAAGTAAGTGATGATTTTCATCCTAGATTTGATGCTAAAATGAAGAAATACGAATATGTTATTAATTTAGGTGAGTTTGATCCGATAATTAATGATTATGTTTATAATTATAATAATAAATTAGATATAAGAAGGATGATAAGAACTAGTAAGGCCTTTATTGGTTTTCATTCATTTAAGGCTTTTACTTCTGGTGCAAGAGAAAACTATAATAGTGTTATATATAAGATTAAATTTAAGAGAAAAGGTGATTTTTTAACTATTACATTTGTGGGAAAGAGTTTTTACAGATATATGGTTAGAAATATGGTTGGTGCTTTGATACAGGCTGGGAATGAAAAACTTGATAAAGATGATATAAAGATGATGTTAGACAAGGAGAAAGTAAATTGTAAGTATAATACAGCACCTGCTTGTGGATTGTATTTAGTTAATGTTTACTATTAAATTAGGGTATGAATGAATTAGATTTAATGGATAAAAGTAAAAATGATTATCAGTTGGTTACGGAACTTAGTAAAATTGTTAGAAGTTATAAAGATAAAAATAAACCTGTTGACAGAAAATTTGTTAATAAAGTTGTGGATGTATGTTTAATTAATAGTGAAATTAATTTAAAAAATGGTGTTATTATTTCTGGGAATTCTAAAATATTTAAAAATGATTTTAATTCTTGTTATGTTGATGATACGATTATTTATTCATCAATATCTTTAAAAAATTTTTATGAAATGCTTGATGAATTTGGTAGCACATATAATTTTGGCGATCGTCATATGCTTTCCTATTATTCTGTAATGTGTACTCTTATACATGAAATATCACATGCTAGGCAGGATTATATAGTAAAAAATTATCCTTATTCTTTTGCCGGAATGATTTATTCATATAGTAATAATGTGTTTGAAAATGAACAAGAATTTTATGATATTTATTATGATTGTTTTCCGGAAGAAAGAAATGCTTTTTTAAGAGCAACATATATTTCGAGTAAGGTTATGGAGTATGTTTATGGTGACAAATTATCCTTATTTTTTAAAGGTTTATTTTTTGATGAATTGTTGATTAATTATGATTATAATATGTATCCACTGAAAAGATTTGACGATGCTTGTAAAAAATTTGGATATGATTATTTTGATTATTTAATTCCTAATGTTGAATTAATTTATGAAAATTTTTTAGATCGTGTTTGGTGTGGCTGTAAGTTAACAGAAGCTGAATATAATCATCTAATTGATTTAAATATTGGATTGTTTAATCCCGAGAATGATTTAATAAAGGAACATTATAAGAAAACTTCTATAAAAAGTTTGATTTTAGAAAAAAAATAAATTAATTTTATTATTAAAAAATATTTTTGTTGATAATTGATTATAATAAAAAATAGACAATAAAACAATTAAATGATATTATTTAGGTGTGATGTAGAATGAATATAATTATTAATGGACATAATATGTTTAAAATATTAATTGTTACTTTTTTTTGTTCCATATGTTTAGTTCCCCTTGCTAAGGTTGTTGCTAAACATATTGGAGCAATTGATATGCCTAATGAAAGAAAAGTTCATAAAAAGCCAATGCCTAGATTAGGAGGGCTTGCTATATTTTTATCATTTATGTTTGGTTATATGTTGTTTGCTCCTTTAAACGAGCAGATGATCTCAATTTTAATGGGTGGTTTTATAATTGTTTTATTGGGTATTTGTGATGATATTAAACCAATAAGGGCTAGATATAAGTTTATAGTGCAAATTATTGCTGCTTGTATTGTTGTTTTTTATGGTAACATTTATTTACCAAATATAAGTGCTTTGGGATTATCTATTGAATTTGGTAAATTTGGTTATCCATTAGCAATATTCTTTATTATTTCTATAATAAATGCGATAAATTTAATTGATGGTTTAGACGGACTTGCTAGTGGAACTAGTGCAATATTTTTTGCAACAATTACTATTATTGCTGTTTTACTTGATAGGTTATATGGGCTTGATGTAGTTTTATGTGTTATTATGTTAGGTAGTACGCTAGGGTTTTTAGTTTATAATAAACCTCCTGCTTCAATATTTTTAGGTGATACTGGAAGCACTTTTTTAGGATTTATTATTGCGATTATAGCTTTGCTAGGATATAAAACTGCAACATTTACAAGTTTAATTATTCCAATATTTATTTTATTTTTACCGATACTTGATACTGTGTTTGCAATGATTAGACGTTATTTAAAGGGAGAAAATATTGGTGAACCTGATAAGGAACATTTACATCATCAATTACTTAAGCTTAATAATAGTACTACTAAGACAGTATTAATTATGTATGGAATTGATATTCTATGTTCTGTGATAAGTGTTTTATATGCTTTAGGTTATAATTTAATTGCAATTGTTTTATATTTAATTTTATTTGTTTTTATATTATTTTTGATATATAAAACTGATATATTATTTAAACATAAATAGATTAAATTATAATATTTGGAGGATGAAGTGAAAAATAAAACATTATATGTAGTTATACCGTGTTATAACGAAGAAGAAGTATTAAGGGAAACTAGTAAGAGATTAAATGTTAAATTAAATGAACTTATTAAAGATAAAACTATTTCTAAGGATAGTAAAGTATTATTTGTTAATGATGGATCTAAGGATAAAACTTGGGATATTATATGTGAATTAAATGATGAAAATAAATTATTTAGTGGAATTAATCTATCAAGAAATAGAGGACACCAAAATGCATTAGTAGCAGGACTTATGACTGCTAAGGAACATGCTGATGTGGTAATATCTATGGATGCTGATTTACAAGATGATATTAATACGATAGATGAAATGCTTAAAGATTATTATGATGGATCAGAAGTTGTTTATGGAGTTAGATCATCAAGAGCAAATGATACTTTCTTTAAAAAGTTTACAGCTGAAGCATTTTACAAGTTTATGAAATTTATGGGAGCAGATGTTGTATTTAACCATGCTGATTATAGATTAACAAGTAAAAGAGTTTTAGATAATTTTGCTAATTATAAAGAGGTTAATTTGTTTTTAAGAGGAATGTTTCCATTAATAGGATTTAAATCAAGTATAGTTTATTATGAAAGAGCTGAAAGATTTGCAGGCGAGTCTAAATATCCATTAAAGAAAATGCTTAATTTTGCGTGGGATGGGATAACCTCTTTTAGTGTAAAACCAATAAGAATGATACTTGATTTGGGTATATTTATTTGCATGATAAGTTTTGTAGTACTCATCTACTGTTTAATAAGAAAAATTTGCGGTGCTACAGTTGAAGGATGGACATTTATTGCATGTTCATTATGGCTTCTAGGTGGTATTCAAATGTTCTCATTAGGAATAATTGGAGAATATGTTGGTAAAGTTTATAGTGAAACTAAAGCAAGACCTAGATACATAATTCAGGAGAATTTATTAGAGAAAAAGGAAAAGTAAAGCATGAAAATACATGTTTTTATTTTTTTATTTTTTTTGCTTAAATATTTTTTATTATCATATTGATATGTTCATTTAAAGGTGATATAGTTTAATTATGAACAAAATGTAATATAGGAGTTGATT